>Ga0134096_1000312_pt1 | contig 57390 bp, 50 predicted proteins | sample 7_2taG_FD_94448 | JGI IMG/M metagenome (GOLD analysis project Ga0134096, IMG submission 94448) | Switchgrass degrading microbial communities from high solid loading bioreactors in New Hampshire, USA - 7_21_20_110_A3 metaG | ecosystem: Engineered > Bioreactor > Semi-continuous > Anaerobic >... | reverse complement strand
GAGCTTCAGAATCTCGGCGCTTGAAAACCTTACGTCCTCCGCGCTCTCGCCTATGCAGAGCGAAAAGCGCACCTGCGTCTCCTCATTGGGTTTGACGCTGAGCTTCACCCTTGCAAGCACGCAGGGGTTTAAAACCGCCCCGCAGCTGTTCCCGGCCGGTTCCCTGAGCGCGTTTATCAGGTTTCTCTCGCCGCCGCGCCCGAGAGCCCTCTCCTTCATGGTGTCAAAGCTCATCGGAGCGTCGCAGGCAAAGCCCGCAAAGACACTCTTGTTTCTGCCGTTCGAGCGGCGCTTGATGATTATGACGCCGTCCCTGGCTTCGGTCTCTATCGCGAGCTTCAAAAACGCCGGATGGGCAAAGTAGTCCTGCCGCCTTGCCAGCACCGGCTCGAAATAGCAGATTAGCTCCGCGTCAAGATTCTTGCACTGGTTGTTTTTGACGCAGACGGTTCGAAGCTCCCCGTACTCCTCCGGCGCCACCTTCGTGTCGACCCAGGAGTTGAACAGCTCGTTGCGGGCGTAGATTCTGCCCGACATCGTGGTGAACTTATATGCGAAGCTGCTCTTTTTGTCGTAGTCGGGCGCCGGCTGCAGCGAATAGAGCTCGTTCCCTACCCTGAGGAAGAAAACCATGCCCTGCAGGGCGCCGAAGCGGGCGTCCTCGAACCTAGTGATTAGCAAGTCTCTCCATGTGCTCCGGTTCGCCCCGGTCTCCGCGAGCGCGACGGTATAGGAGCCGTTGGAGATAAGCGTGCAGGCGGGCTTTTCAAAGCTCACGCCCTCGCCGCTGCTCTGCCAGCTTTGCAGGGCGTATACTCTGGGCTTGTCCGGCACTTCGCGCGCGGGCTTCTTGAGCACTATCTGCCCGACGGGCACCTTTTCCTGAAGGAGCTCGGCGAAGGCCGCCATCTCCCTGTCGCGCATGAAGCGCTTTTGCATTATCCCGTCGTTCACCGCGTTGTCGATGGCGACGATGCTCATCCCGAGGTGGTGGGCCATGAAGCAACGGACTATCTCGTACTTCTTCCCGAGCTGGCGCATGGGGGTAAAGTCAACCGCCTCGTAGTAGCCGTAGCGGCCCTCCATCCCCATCCGCGAGAGCCGTCTTAAGTTCCTGACGGCGCTTCTGGGCGCGGTCTGCAGCGCGAGGAAGGTTGAATAGGGCGAAATCACGCGCTCCTTGTCCTGACCCCTCTTTAAGGCAAGCCTTCCGACGCCGTGCGCCTTGTAGCGGTAGTTTAGGTTCGGGTCGAAGGAGAAAAAGGCGCTCTCGGAGATGCCCCAGGGATTATGAGCGCGTTTTTGCACGTAGACGCAGAACTTCATGCTCTCGTAGAGCATGGAGTTTTCATAGCAGGGCAAAAGGAGGTTCGGCATGAGGTACTCGAACATCGTGCCGGTCCACGAGACCATGCCGCTGAAGTTGTCCTTTGAAACCAGCACCCGCCCGAGCCTGCGCCAGTGCTTTTTCATGACCTCGCCCCTGGCTATAGCGATATAGCTTGTGAGCCTCGCTTCGCTCGCCATGAGGTCGTACCAGCCCTCGGTGGGCTTCCCGTCGGCTTCCCTGCCGATATAGAAAAGCTGCCTTTCCTCGTCGAAAAGGGGTCTGAAGTCCATCGCTTCCGCAAGCCTTTGCGCCCGCTCGGCAAGGCTTCTGAACTCCTCGCCCTTCTCTAGCAGCCCCTCTCTTAAGGCTATGAGCGCGCCGACGAGGTTCCCGCTGTCCACGGTGGAGATGTAGGCGGGCTCCAATACTTTGAGCGTCCTAGTATCGTACCAGTTGTAGAGATGCCCGTTCCACTTCGGCATTTTCTCCATCGTGGTCAGGATGTTCGCAATCAGGGTCGGCGCCTGCTCCGAGCCGGTGAGGTTTAAGTCCATCGCCGCGAGCGCCGAGAGCAGGGCAAGCCCGATGTTTGTGGGCGAGGTGCGCTCCGCGGCTCCTATATAGGGCTGCTCCTGGAAGTTGTCGGGAGGCAGGAAGTTGTTCGAAGGACGGCAGAGGTCGCTGAAATAGCGCCAGATGTCGTTCGCCGCCCTGACAAGGAAGAGCCGGTCCTGCTCCGAAAGCTCCTGCTTCTTCTTTCTCTCGCGGCTCAGGCTCATCGCGTAGACGGGCGTGAAAAACCACACGGCGCCCAGCGCAACGCCCGCTATCCAGTTTGAGAGCACGATGCCGAGAGCGCCGAGCACCATCGGCGCGAACATTTTGCGGCAGTACCAGATAATGCTCTCCTTCTGCCTTCTCTCGCTGTCCGCCGCCGTGACCCAGGAGAGCAGGTTTTTCTTTGATATAAGCATGCGGTAGAGCGAGGTGAGAATCGCGTGCAGGCAGACATAGGCTTCGTACGGCAGAAGCAGAAGCTGCACGAGCGTCTGCGTCAGCACCGCCCCGAAGCCCGAGATAATCGTCGAGTGATAGCGCGCCTTTGCGTTTATATCCCTTCTGAAGACAAGCTCGGCCGACGAAATCAGAAGCGTTGAGGCCGTGGAGAGAACGGCCACAACGGCTGCCGTGACGAAGTTAAGGCCGGTCGAGAGCATGCCTATATACACGGCCGTAAAGGTAAATACCGGCACAAGGCTGCGCCTTAGGTTATCGAAAATCTTCCAGCGGTTTATCTGATTCAAGGGGTTTTTGACCCTCTCGCCCTTTTCGTTTCTGACCCTGTCGAAAAGCCAGAAAATCACCTGCCAGTCGCCGCGGGTCCAGCGGTGCAGCCGCTCGTAGAAAGAGAGGACCTTGTGGGGATAGCCGTCCGTAAACTCCACGTCCCCGGCGAAACCCGCCCTGAGATAGGCGCCCTCAAGCAGGTCGTGCGAGAGCACGAGATTTTCCGGAAAGCGGCCTTCAAGGCAGGAGTAGTAGGCGTTAACGTCTATAATTCCCTTGCCGGTGAAGCTCCCCTCCTCAAAGAGGTCCTGGTACACGTCGCCGGCCGTATTTCCGTAGGGGTCTATGCCGCCCTGACCAGCAAAGAGCCTTGTAAAATCGGTGCGGTTGGCGGCGTCCAGGCTCACGGACACCCTCGGCTGGAGAATCCCGTGGCCGCCCGCCACTATGCCCGTTTTCGTGTCGATTTCAGCCCTGTTGAGCGGGTGGAGCATCGCTCCGATAAGCTCGCGCGCGTTTCCTATGCCGAGCCTTGTGTCGCTGTCGAGCGTTATAATATAGCGCACGTTTTCAAGCAGGCGCTCATCCCCGGCGAGCACCCTGATGCCCGAGGGCTTACCCACCAGGAGGCGCACGAGTTCAAGAATAGCCCCCCTCTTGCGCTCCCAGCCCATGAAGCGGCCGTTCTTCTCCGAGTAAACGCGCTCGCGCGTCAGCAGGAAGAAGCCGCCGCCGTATTTTTCGTTCAGGGCCTCTATCTTCTCCTTCAGCAGATTCAGCTTGACGCCGTCCTCGCCCGTTTCCTTCTCGCGGGCTTCGGGCAGGTCGGCGAGCACGCCGAACAGGAGGTTCGGACCGCTGTCGCGGTTGGAGAGCCTGTACTCCTCGAGGAGGCTTGCGTACTGCGGGCAGGTCTTAAGCGAGGTGAGGAGCGCCGATATCACGCATATCGTCCTGCCCTCCTCGGGCACCCCGTTTTTCAGCTCCAGCTTCGGGACGTGCCGCGGGCGGGTAAACTTAATGATGAGAAAATCCGTGATATTCTTGACAATCTCGGAGATTGGGAACAGCAGTATGACCGCTATAATCGGGCCGCCGAGCATGAAGCCCAGAAGCAGGGCAAGAAAAAGCGAGGTGAGCATAATCGCCGTGATGTATAGCCCTCCGGTCCGCTCCCTGCGCGGATTTCCGAGCGGCTTTTCAAATATATAGTATCCTACATGGCTTTTCTTGCCTTCCTCGCCCTTCGCCAAATCCACAAGCGCCCGGGCGATTTTGTGCTCCTCGATACTGGTCTTCCTGCTGAGCCTTGATATCATCCTGCGGTAGTAGATTCTCGTCTTGTCGTCCATTTTGGGGTAAACTCCCGCGGGGTCTTCACTTAGAATCTGCTCGGTCCTGTTTACCCTCTCAAGTATCTTGGACACGTCGATGCTGGACATAAGCCGCAGGGAGCTGATTATCTTCTCCGCGCGCTCGGCCAGCTCATGCTCGCTCTGGCATCCGTCGACGCTACCCGTCTTGGGCTTCGGCTTCAAAAGCGCCCTGCTCTCCAGCGCAACCCGGGCAAGCTCGGTCACCAGCGCCGCTTTAAGCGCCGGCACGAAGAGCGAAAGCTCTCTTTCCCTCAGCACGATTACCTTCTGGAAGTGTTCGAGGAATATGGACATACGCTCGGCGTTAACCTCGCCCGCGCCTGAGTGGACAAGCTCCTCAGCCGCATACATGACAAGTGCTTTACCTTTACCGTCTATGGAGCGAGTGCCCTTAAGGAGCTTTAAATCGCGGATTGCTCCCTTGCCCTCGCGCTCTGCGATGTACCAGTTGTCGGTGAGCCACTCGGCGGGCTTCGGCAGTCTGCCGCCCTCGGCGACAAACTGCTCCCACATGCAGACAACTGAGCGTATGTTCCTGATGCTCTCGGCTATCTGGGCCCCCACGTTAGAGGCCCTTGAAAACTTCGATGACTCAAGCATTTTCGCCGAATTCTCGGCAAAATTACCCAGTTTTTCCTCACTTATATAGAACGTCAGATTCTTCCTTGCCATCTTCGGTCTCCAGGATTTAATATAATGCCTATTTTCCCCCACGGCAGGTTAAATATGCAGTCTTGCAAAGCGCTCCGCTCTTCCCTGCTGTGAAGTATTTCTACCTGTCAGTTTTTTCGCTATTTCTATTGACAGGCCAAATCTTTTAGAGTAAAATAACTGCGTGTAAGGTAGTTTCACTTTACATTATTCGACTTGTTTCCCGACGGAGGTGCCCAAATGGACAAAACATTGCACATGACAATGCTTTTCGACTTTTTTGGCGAGCTCCTCACCGAAAAGCAGCGGGAGTATTTCGACCTCTACTACAACGAGAACCTCTCGCTGTCCGAAATTGCGGAAAACGAAGGAATAAGCCGCCAGGGAGTGCGTGACATAATAATTAGAGCCGAGGCGATTCTGCTCGAAACAGAAAAAAAGACCGGCATTGTCAAGCGCTATATCGAAATGCAGAACGATATCGCCGCAATCGAGGGTTATCTCCAAGAAATAAATCTTTTAAACCAGTCCCGCTTTAAAAACGGCAGACTCCAGGAGCTGTCCAACAACATATTTGAGAGGCTTCAGCTACTGAAAAGCTGATTGGAGGAAGAAATGGCATTTGAAAGCCTGACCGAAAAACTAAGCGCCTCGTTTAAAAAACTGCGCAGCAAGGGCAGACTAACGAGCGCCGACATAAAAGAGGCCATGCGCGAGGTAAGGCTCGCCCTGCTTGAGGCCGACGTAAACTACAAGGTCGTCAAGGACTTTGTGGCAAAGGTCAGCGAGCGTGCGGTCGGAGCCGAGGTTCTCGAGAGCCTCACCCCCGCGCAGATGGTCATAAAAATAGTCAACGAAGAGCTCATCGCCCTCATGGGCAGCGAAAGCTCGAAACTGACGATAGCGTCGAAGCCCCCCACAATCGTCATGCTGGTCGGCCTTCAGGGCGCCGGAAAGACCACCAACGGGGCCAAGCTCGCCGCGCTGATGAAAAAGAACGGCAAGCGCCCCCTGCTCGTGGCCTGCGACATCTACCGCCCCGCCGCCATTGACCAGCTCAAAACCGTCGGCAGGCAGGTGGACGTGCCCGTCTTCGAGATGGGCAAAACAAATCCCGTGAACATAGCCAGGGCCGCGGTGGAGCACGCGAGAAAGCACGGAAACGACATGGTGTTTCTGGACACCGCCGGGCGCCTGCACATCGACGAGGAGCTCATGAACGAGCTGCGCGAGATTAAGGCTGCGGTAAACCCGCATGAGATACTGCTTGTCGTCGACGCGATGACCGGCCAGGACGCCGTGAACGCCGCCTCGGCCTTCGACGAGGCGCTCGGAATTAGCGGCGTGTTCCTCACCAAGCTCGACGGCGACGCGAGGGGCGGAGCCGCGCTCTCGGTTCGCGCCGTCACGGGCAAGCCGATTAAGTTCATCGGCACGGGCGAAAAGCTCGACGCTGTCGAGCTCTTCCACCCGGACCGCATGGCCTCGAGGATACTCGGGATGGGCGATATTCTGACGCTCATCGAGAAGGCAGAACAGAGCTTCGACCAGAAGAAGGCCGAGGAAATGGCGGCGAGGCTCAGGGCAAACAAGTTCACGCTCACGGACTTTTACGAGCAGCTTGTCTCCTTCAAGTCCATGGGCTCCCTCTCCGACATCGCCTCGATGATACCGGGCATGAACCCCAAGGCCTTGAGCGGCGCCTCGATAGACGAAAAGGCGCTGGTCCGCACAGAGGCAATAATACAGTCGATGACACCCTTCGAGCGTGAAAACCCGCAGGTCCTCAACAGCAGCCGGAAAAAGCGCATCGCCGCCGGCAGCGGAACTACCGTGGCCGACGTCAACCGCCTGCTCAAGCAGTTTGAGACCATGCAGCTTATGGTCAAGCAGATGTCGGGCGTAAAGCGCGGCAAGTTCCCGGGCAAGGGCAAATTCCCCTTCGGGTTATAATTTGCGGCGGCCTTTTGCCGCTTAGGGGCTTATAACAGCCGTCCGCAGATTGTGCTATATAATCTTAGTCTGGAGGTGAAAATAATATGGTCAAAATAAGGCTTCGCAGAATGGGTGCAAAAAAGAATCCCTTCTATAGAATAGTTGTCGCCGATTCCCGCTTCCCCCGCGACGGTAGGTTTATCGAGGAGATTGGCACATACAATCCTCTTACAAACCCGCCCGAAATCAAGGTCAACGGAGAGCGTGCACTGCAATGGATAAAGACCGGAGCGCAGCCCACCGATACCGTGAAAGCGCTGCTTAAAAAAGCCGGCGTGCTTTAAGGAGAGCTAAAATGAAGGAGCTTCTACTCTACATTGCGAAAAACCTTGTCGATGATCCCGACGCGGTTACGGTGACGGAAGTCGATAAAGATAGCGAAACTGTTTTGGAGCTTCGTGTCGCTGAAAGCGATATGGGTAAGGTCATAGGGCGCCAAGGCAGAATAGCGAAGGAAATCCGGACCCTTATCAAATCCGTTGCAACGAGAAGCGGAAAAAAGGTTTCCGTCGAGATTGTTGACTGATTTCGGTGCCCCGCAAGAGTGCGGGGCACTTTCCCTTGATAGTATGAGCTTAAGTTGTGAGGTCAACTATGGAAAGGAAAAGATTTCTCGAGGCAGGGAAAATCGTAAACACTCACGGCATAAAGGGCGAGGTCAAAATCCAGCACTGGTGCGACAGCCCCGAATTCCTCTGCGGCTTTGAGAAGCTTTATATAAACCAAGCGCCCTTCAAGGTACTCTCAGCCCGCGTCCACAAGGGCATGGTCATCGTGCTTTTCGAGGGGATAAACTCGGTCAATATGGCCATGCCTCTCAAAAATTCGATAGTCTGCATCGACCGCGAGGACGTACAGCTTGAAGAGGGCGCCTACTTTCTCGCCGACATCATCGGCCTGCCCGTCTTCGACGAGGCGAGCGGCAAGAATATCGGACTGCTCTCAGACGTGCTTGATTACCCCGCCTCAAGAATCTTTGTCGTTGCGGGCGAAACCGAGCGCCTAATCCCCGACGTTCCCGAGTTTGTCAAAAAGGTGGACGTCGAGGGCGGGCGCATAACGGTACATCTTATCGAAGGGATGTGACGACTTGCACATCGACATTATGACGCTGTTCCCCGAGGCCGTCGACAGAATGCTCAGCGAGAGCATCCTCGGCCGGGCGCAGGAGCGCGGGCTTATAAGGATTGAGTGCCATCAGATACGCGACTACACCTTAAACAAGCAAAAGCAGGTCGACGACTACCCCTACGGGGGCGGGCGCGGGGTCGTCATGATGGCCCAGCCCCTCCACGACTGCTGGGAGCATATATGCAGGCAGGCGGGCGAGCGCATCCATACTATTTATATGTCGCCTCAGGGCAAAATATTTACGCAGGCTGACGCAATAAGGCTGAAAAACGACTATAAGAGGTTAATTTTGGTCTGCGGGCACTATGAGGGCGTAGACGAGCGCTTTATAGAGGAATGTGTCGACGAGGAGATTTCCATAGGCGACTTCGTGCTGACCGGCGGCGAAATACCCGCGATGGCTGTCGCGGACGCTGTCTGCCGCCTTGTTCCGGGCGTGCTGCCCGACGAGGAGTGCTTTACCGAAGAGAGCCACTGGGACGGGCTCCTCGAATACCCGCAATACACAAGGCCCGAGGTATGGAACGGAAGGCGCGTGCCGGAAATCCTGCTCTCGGGACACCACGCGAACATTGCAAGATGGCGCAGAAAGCAGTCGATTATCAGGACCATGCAGCGCCGCCCGGACATGTTCGCAAAGCTCGAGTTCACAACAAAGGAGGATAAAAAAATCCTCGCCGAAATAATGGCGGAACTTGAGCAGGAGAAAAGCGGCGACAGCCCTGAATAGCCGGCTTGCTGGAAAAAAGAGGACATCTCATCCAAGGAGATGTCCCTTTTCGTTTTAAGCGCTAAGCGGGAGAAAATGCGAAAGCCGCCCTTCCACCCGTGGATTATTAAATTCATTTTACCACCACGTTCTGCTCGCCGAGGATGGATTTCAGCTCCTTAATCAGCGCCTCGTGCAGCAGGCAGGCCGTGCCCTTTTTCTTTTTCGTGTCCTCGAAATACAGCACGACGGGGGTGTTGCCGAGGAACATATTGAGCACGCGCTTAGTTCTCATAAATTCCTCGGACCTCTCGCCCGGGAGCTTCAGATAGAGCTTTTTGACCTCGGGCTCGGGATGCCCGGCTTCAGAGTCTTCCTCCAGGGCTTCCAGCGGCCTTATACTCTCGCACATAAGCTGGGGCGGCTTGTCGTCGCGCGCGGATATGCGCCCTGTGAGGAGAACCGGCGAGTTTACCTTGATATAGCCGCCGCAGTCCACGAGCACCCGCTGGAACACGAGCGCCTCGATTGAGGCGGTGCTGTCCTCGATGCCCACGTAGGCCATGAGGCTGTTGTTCTTGGTGGTCTTGGTTTTATATGATACGATAACGCCGGCTACGGTTACAAGCTGGTCGTCGTGGAAGCGTGTGTTCCCCTCCTCGCTTGCAAAGTCCTCTATGATGCGCCCTATGGGAACCGCCCCCGCCTTTCTCGCGGCGGCGGCGTAATCGTCCATCGGGTGGCCCGAGAGGTAGAGCCCCGTGACCTCCTTTTCCATGCTCATCAGCTCGTAGGATGAAAACTCCGGGATGTCGGGAAGCTCCACTTCTATCGTGCCTGACTCCTCTCCTCCGCCGCCGAAGAGGTCGAGCTGCCCCTCGATATTCCGGCGCTTTAAGTCAGCTATGTTGTCTATGACCTGCGAGCACACGCGCAGAAGCTGGCTGCGCCTGTAGCCCATGCTGTCGAAGGCGCCCGCCTTAATCAGGCTCTCGACGGCGCGCTTGTTCATGTCGGTGCCGTACATCCGCTCGCAGAAGTCCTCGAAGGACTTAAACTTTCCGACTCTCTCGCGCTCCTCCATGACAGCCTTTATGAAGCCGACGCCGATGTTCTTGACCGCGGCAAGGCCGTATCTGATGTTCTCGCCGCTGACCGTAAAGTTATCCTCGGACTCGTTTACGTCGGGCGGCAGGAGCTTTATGCCGTTTTCCTTGCACTCGGCGGTGTACTCGGCGATTTTGGCCGTGTCGCCCAGCACCGAGCTTAGGAGCGCCGCCATGTACTCCTTCGGGTAGCGGCACTTGAGATAAGCCGTCTGGTAGGTAATCATTGCGTAGGAGACGGCGTGGGCCTTGTTGAAGGCATAGTTGGCAAAATCGAGTATCTCGTCGTAGATGCTGGCCGCCACCGCCTCCGGCACGCCGTTTGCGACGGCGCCGGGGATGCCTCGGCTCTCATCGCCGTAGATAAAGGTCTTGCGCTCGCGCTCAATCACATCGTGCTTCTTCTTGGACATGGCCCTGCGTATCATGTCGGCCTGTCCGAGCGAGAAGCCCGCAAGCTTTCGGAAAATATCGATGACCTGCTCCTGGTAAACAATGCAGCCGTATGTGACCTCAAGTATGTCGCGGAGCTTGGGGTGCTTATAGAAAACCCTGTCGGGATTGTGCTTCGATTCGATAAACCTCGGGATTGAGTCCATCGGGCCGGGGCGGTAGAGTGCGATTATTGCCGTGATGTCTTCTATGCTCCTTGGCTTTATGCCCATGCAGACCGAGGTTATGCCCGCGCTCTCAAGCTGGAATACGCCGGAAGTCTTGCCCGCCGAGAGCATCTCGTACACCTCGGGGTCGTCGTAGGGTATGTTCTTAATCGAAAAGTCGGGCTTTGTTTTTCTGATAAGGCGCTCGGCCATGTCGATGACCGTGAGGTTTCGAAGCCCCAGGAAGTCCATTTTTAGCAGGCCCAGCTCCTCGAGCGTCGTCATCGTGTACTGGGTAGCTATGGAGTTGTCCTTTTTCGATAGCGCAAGCGGCACATACTCGTGCACCGGCTTTTTCGTTATCACGACGCCCGCCGCGTGGGTCGAGGTGTCCTTGGGCATGTTCTCAAGCGCCATCGCGGTGTCGATAAGCTGCCTTATGCGCCCGTCCTCCTCGTACTTCTCCTTAAGAGGCGGCAGCTTTATCGCCCTCTCCAGGGTCATCCCCAGCTCGTCGGGAATCATCTTGGCTATCTCGTTTTCCTCGGCAAAGCTGAAGGACAGAGCCTTCGCGACGGACCTGACCGCCTGCTTTGCCTTCATCGTGCCGAAGGTTATAATCTGGGCGACGTGGTCTGCCCCGTACTTTTCCTTGACGTAGTCGATTACCTCAGAGCGCCTGTTAATGCAGAAGTCGATATCTATATCTGGCATGCTGATTCGCTCGGGGTTTAAAAAACGCTCGAAGTAGAGATTAAATTTAATCGGGTCCACGTCCGTAATCTCAAGGCAGTAGGACACGACGCTGCCGGCCGCCGAGCCTCTGCCCGGCCCGACGGGTATGCCCCTGCTCTTTGCGAAGGCTATAAAATCGCTGACGATGAGGAAGTAGTCGGTGAAGCCCATCTTCTTTATCATTTCAAGCTCGTAGAAAAGCTGCTTCTTGACATCCTCCCTGCCCTCGCCGTAGCGTTTTTGAAAGCCCTTGAGGCAGAGCTCGGTAAGGTACTCGAAAGCGTCGCGCCCGCCCGGCACCTTGAACTCGGGCAGGTGGTATTTATTAAACTCAAAATCGAGATTGCACAGCTCCGCGATTTTGACGGTGTTGTCGGAGGCCTCAGGAATATCCGGGAAGAGGGCGCGCATCTCGCTTTCGGATTTTAAGTAGAACTCCTCCGTCTCGAACCTCATGCGGTCGCTTTCCTCGACGGTCTTGCCGGTCTGTATGCAGAGCAAAACGTCCTGGTTGTAGGCGTCGGATTTCGTAAGATAATGGACGTCGTTTGTTAGCACAAGCGGTATTCCCGTTTCCCTGCTTATGCGTATGAGCCCCTCGTTCACCGCCCGCTGCTCGGAAAGCCTGTGGTCCTGCAGCTCGAGATAGAAGTCCTCTCCGAAAATTTCGCGCATCTCAAGAGCCTTGCTCTTCGCCTGCCCGTAGTTCCCGTTCAGGAGAAGCTGCGGTATCTCCCCCGCAAGGCAAGCCGAGAGCGCGATTAGCCCCTCGGAGCGTGCGCGCAAAAGCTCCTTATCGATGCGGGGCTTTATGTAAAAGCCCTCGGTAAAGGCTTTGCTCACCAAATAGCAGAGGTTGCGGTATCCGCTTTCGTTTTTGCACAGAAGGACGAGGTGGTGGATGTTGCTGTCTATTCCGTGCTCCATGTCCTGCCTTCGGCGGGGCGCGACGTAGACCTCGCAGCCGATAATCGGCTTTATTCCCTGCCTTTTTGCAGCCTTGTAAAAGTCAATAACGCCGTACATCACGCCGTGGTCTGTTATCGCGACCGCGCTCTGTCCCAGCTCCTTCGCCTTTTCCACAAGCCCGTCGATTCGGCAGGCCCCGTCAAGCAGGCTGTATTCGCTGTGGACATGCAGGTGAACAAAGGACATAAGCTCCCTCCTCTCTAAAGGCCCCCAGGGGAAAACAGATTTTCCCGCTCAGGCTTTGCTTTTAACCTGAAAAACTATTATCAGGTATTATATCATAAACATCAAAATTTAAGAATAAGATTTGCCTGCGGTTTTATTGTTTACTTAATTGACTTGAACCGCTTCCACCTTAGTGATATACTTGCACAAAAAAGGAAACTCTCTCCTTTTCGGAGGTCAACTAATGAAACGACGAACCAAAGCAGCCCTCGTGTTGCTTATCATAATGCTGATGCTTATGCCGACAACGCCGATGTACGCGGCGGGATACTCCGACGTCCGCGCCGGCGTATGGTACTACGACGCGGTTATGACGCTCTCGAACCTCAGCGTAATAAACGGCTTTCCCGACGGCTCGTTTAAGCCGGACGAGCCTCTGAAAATCGGCGAATTTCTTAAGCTGGTGGCCGTCGCGATGTACCCCCGCGACATTCCCGAGGTTATAGACGGGAAAATCTACTACTACGACGACTTTGCCTTTCCCGCTGAACACTGGGCTGCCCCCTACTACTACGCCGCGCTGTTTAAGGGCATGATAACGAGGGACGAGTTCCCGATAGAAGGGCTTGACAACAACATAAGCCGCTACCAGATGAGCATAGTGCTCCACAACCTTCAGAAAAACATTTTCGGAATAGTGAACACCCCCGCCGATGGACTGGAGAACTATATCATGGACTACGACAAGATACCGGTAAAATACCTGGATTACGTGCGCTCGGCCTACGCCTCGGGGCTTTTGCAGGGCGACGACAAGCAGAATTTCAACGGCGACCAGCCGCTCACGCGCGCCCAGGGCGCAACCGTGCTGATGCGCCTTATCTACCCGGCGACGAGGCTGCCCACCAACTTCTGGTCGGACACAAAGCCCTTGGACAATCCGACCCCGGTCTCGGACGAGTGGTTCTCGGACGCCGTTTTCTTCGGAAACTCGCTGGTGGGCGGTATCATGTCCTTCAGCGGGCTTGAGACGCCGGATTATATCTACAAAAACGGCATATCGGTCTTCCAGGTCTCAAATTACGAGTGCTTCCCCTACGAGGGGAAAAACATCACGCTAATGGACGCCCTCTCAAAAAAGAGCTACAAGAAGATACTGATTGAGCTCGGAGTAAACGAGCTCGGCTACAAGCCGGCGCAGTTCTACGCCGAGTACACGACCATGATACTCAAGATGAAAAGGCTCCAGCCCGGCGCGACAATCTATATACAGACAATCCTCCCAATCACCGAGGCAAAGAGCAGCTCGGGCGGCACCTTCAGCATCGACAAGATTATAGCCTTCAACAACGAGCTTAAGAAAATCGCAGCCGAGCAAAACTGCGTGCTCGTGGACGTCTACTCCTTCTTCGCCGACCAGAACGGCTATCTGCCGGCTTCATATTCCTACGACGGAATCCATCTTGTTCCCTACTGCTACGAGCTGTGGGTAAACTACCTGAAGAAAACTCTCATCTGAGCACAGAGCAAAAACCGCCGCTTTTGCCGGCGGTTTTCTTTCGCCTGCCCTCCAAAATAAGGGTCGAATACGTAATGGCGTATACACTGTCCAATACGGAAATAGTTTTGCGGCTGTTGAAGTTTGCCACGCCCTGTGGTACAATCAAGAAAGCGATTCCCAATAAATTTACAGGGAGAGTTGCAAAGTGGTCTCTGTTTTGGCGCTCGCACTGATTTTGCTGGCATATTACCTGCTTGACAACACCATTCTTACGATTATCGTGTCCATTGGCATCGTATTCTTCGTTAAGGCCCTGGAGCCCTATATAATCCTGCTTCAGTTCAAACTCTTTCCCATGCCGCAGATTAAAAAGGTCCGCGAGCTCAACATGAGCGAATTGCCCGGTCAGGGCGTGCGGATTATGGTTGTCACGGAGTTTACCGAGTTTGACAACTCCGACAAGAATAGCCTCGAGCTCTACGACAGCATCGTGGAGCGGGCGGTGGAAAAGCTCAAAGAGGAAAAACCGCTTTTTGCCCTGAGGTACAATAAGGTTTGCGAGGACAAGCTCCCGATGCAGTACACTTACTCGGTCTGCGGCGCTAAGAACTCCGGAACTCGGAAATGTTACAGGGCCTGGCTTAAGTTCATAGACGAAAAGGCCTTCGGGGTATGGAAGGAAAACAGCGAGCTCTTCCTCCACGACGATTTCTTTGAGGACCCCGCAAGCGGAGAGCAGAGAAGGTCGCTCGTCCTGTTCATGTTCGACTCAAGGCTCCCCAAGGCGCTGAAAAACAGCGACGAGGCGCCCGGCGCCGAGGCCAAGGCCTAGAACTGCAAACCTATTTGCTCGCTTAAAGCGCACTACTTATAGCCGTAAAAAAGACCGCCCTTTTTCGGGCGGTCTTTTTTCTCACTTGCGCTCTCTGAGAGGAACGTAAGGTTTAAGTTGCTCAACATTCTTATACGCCGGGCGGATAATCCTGTTCTCGGAGTTGTAGAACTCCTCAATCCGGTGCGCGCACCAGCCGGCCATGCGGGATATCGCAAAAATCGGCGTAAACAGCTCCTCCGGTATCCCGAGCATCTTGTAGACGAAGCCGGAGTAAAGATCGACGTTCGCGCATACCGGCTTGTCGCTGCGCTTCTCCTCCATGAGTATGCCGGGAGCGAGCTTCTCTATGGTCTCGATGAGGTCGAGCTCATCGACCATACCCTTCTGCTCAGCAAGCTTGCGCGAAAACTCCTTGAGAATAACGGCTCGCGGGTCCGACAAAGTGTAGACGGCGTGGCCCATGCCGTAGATAAGCCCCTTCCTGTCGTAGGCCTGCTTGCGGACTATTTTGACCAGATAGTCCTTTACCTCGCCCTCGTCCTTCCAGTTGCTGACGTTGCGCTGTATGTCGCTGAGCATGTCGTTGACCTTCTGGTTGGCTCCGCCGTGCTTCGGACCCTTCAGAGAGCCAACCGCCGCGGCGAGCGCCGAGTATATGTCCGTGCCCGTCGAGGACAGCACGCGGCAGGCGAAGGCGGAGTTGTTGCCGCCGCCGTGCTCGGCATGCAGCACAAGGCAGAGGTCCAGGAGCTTGGCCTCGTCGTCGGTAAAGAGGTTGTCGCGGCGGATTGAATAGAGGAAGTTCTCCGCTATGCTCATATCCTGCCTCGGCCTGTGCAGATACAGGCTCTCGTTGTCGAAGTAGTGCCTCTTGACAGCGTAGGCGTGCGCGACGATTATCGGGCAGCGCGCAATCATGCGCAGAGCCTGGAACAGCTCGGTCTCAAGATTCGTGGGCTCCGGCTCGTCGTCGTAGGAATAGAGGGCAAGTATCGACCTTGCCAGCTTGTTCATCACGTTGTTGCTCGGGGCCTTTATTATCATATCCTCGGTGAAACCGGGCGGCAGAGCGCTCCACTCGCAGAGCAGCTGCTTGAAATCCTCAAGAGCGGAAGCCGTGGGCAGCTCGCCGAAAAGGAGAAGGTACACAGTCTCCTCGTAGCCGAAGCGGTTTTCCGAGACGAAACCGTTTATGAGGTCCTTGATGCTTATCCCGCGGTAAATGAGGTCGCCTTCCTTCGGCACTTTTACGCCGTCGCGCATCTCATAACCCTGGACGTCACCTATAAGCGTGACGCCGGCCATGACTCCGGTGCCGTCGGGGTTTCTAAGTCCGCGCTTTACTTCGAGCTTCTGATAATAACTGGGATCTATGTAGTTGTTTTTCTTGTACCGCGTGCACAGACTTGCAACGAACTTTTTAGAGGAGGAAATCATCTCCTCCCTGCTTAGATTTAAAAGCTCGTCAACTCTAAGCATTTTACTAGCCCCCTCGGGAATAATCATACTAAAGATGATATCAATTTTTGCAATCTTTGTCAAGCAAACTTGCAAAAAAGCCGCCGGATAATTTCCACAAATTATCCGGCGGTTTAGTTTTCTAAAATGGTAAAGTGCTCAAATCCGCTTCCATTTTACTCCCTGCGGGGTGTCTTCGAGGATAATTCCCATGCTCTTGAGCTTGTCGCGGATGCGGTCGGCTTCTGCGTAGTTCTTCGCCTTTCTCGCCTTCTGCCTTTCCTCAATAAGCGCCTCAATCTCGGAATCGAGCTTACCTTCTTCTTCCTCGCCGTAAATCAGCCCGAGGACGTCCACAAGCTCCATCAGCATCTTAAGCCCGGCCTCCGCAAACTCCCTGGAGGGGTTCATATCGGCGGAAGTCGAGCTGTTTAGCTCGCGCACGAGCTCAAATATCACGGAAATCGCGTCCGCGGTGTTGAAATCGTCGTCCATCGCCTCGACGAAGCGCTCGCGGTAGAGGGGGAATTTCCCGATAATCTCGCGCTCGGAGTCCTTCAAAGCAGTTTCCTTTGCGTTTTTCGAAAGGAACCTGAGGTTGTCAACCGCCGTTTTCAGGCGCTCGAGAGCGGATTTGGCGTGCATAAGGGCCTCGCCGGAATAGTTCAAGGGGCTCCTGTAATGGCTCATCAGCATGAACATTCTTATCGTCGGATAACCGTAGACGGCGGCGGCCTCGCGCACGGTGAAGAAGTTTCCGAGCGACTTTGACATCTTGCGGTTGTCGACGCTTATAAAGCCGTTATGCAACCAGTAGTTTACGAACTTGCAGCCGTTGGCCGCTTCAGACTGCGCAATCTCGTTCTCGTGATGCGGGAAGGTGAGGTCTTGTCCGCCGCAGTGTATGTCGATTGTCTTTCCGAGATAGCGCACGGACATCGCGGAGCACTCGATGTGCCAGCCGGGCCGCCCCTTGCCCCAGGGCGAATCCCAGGAGGGCTCGCCGGGCTTTGCGGCCTTCCAGAGCGCGAAGTCCATCGGAGACTCCTTGGCCTCGCTCACGTCGATTCGCGCGCCGGCCATAAGTTCGTCCATCGGCTGATTTGATAGGCGGCCGTAATCCTTGTATTTCGAGGTGCGGAAATACACGTCCCCGTTGACCTCATAGGCGTAGCCCTTTTCTATAAGGCTGCGCACCATCTCGATTATCTGCGGTATGTTCTCCGTCGCCCGGGGATGGACGGTCGCATCCTTTACCCCGAGCGCGCGGGCGTCGACAAAGTACTCTTTGATATACTTCTCGGCGACCTCCGCGGAGGAGATTCCCTCCTCCGCGGCCCGCTTGATAATCTTGTCGTCAACGTCGGTAAAGTTCTGAACGTAGGTAACTTCCATGCCGCGGTACTCAAAGTAGCGGCGCAGCACGTCGAAAACGATTATGGGCCTTGCGTTGCCCACGTGTATATAGTTATAGACCGTAGGGCCGCAGGCGTACATCTTCACCTTGCCCGGCTCCAGCGGTTTAAACTCTTCCTTTTCCCTTGTCATTGAGTTATAAAGTTTCATCTTTTTGTGCCTCCAGTAACTTGGCGAGTTTATTCAAATCCTGCCTGATGGCGGCAAGTTCCGTGGTTATCGGGTCGGTTATGCTGATTTGGTCGACAGTCGAGACGTAGTCGACCTTTTCGCCCATAATCCGAACAACCCTCGCGGGCACGCCGACCGCCGTGCTGCAGGGCGGCACCTCCTTGAGAACGACGGCGTTTGCCGCGATGCGCGCCCCGTCGCCGACCTTGAACGGGCCGAGCACCTTAGCGCCCGCGCCTATCATCACATTGTTGCCGATGGTCGGGTGGCGCTTGCCCTTGTCTTTTCCGGTTCCGCCGAGGGTAACGCCCTGGTAAATCAGCACGTCGTCGCCTATCTCGGCAGTCTCGCCTATCACCACCCCCATTCCGTGGTCGATGACAAGCCTCTTGCCTATTTTAGCTCCCGGATGTATCTCAATGCCCGTGCGGCGCTTTGTGCCTTCCGATATCCAGCGGGCGATAAACTTCATATTGTGGCGGTAAAACCAATGGGCGAACCTGTGCCTTATAATCGCCTTAACGCCGGGGTACAGCAGTAATATCTCCAGGCTTGAGCTCGCCGCAGGGTCGCGCGCTTTGTATGCGTTGATTGTCTCCTTCAAATCCTTAAAAAACATACTGCCTCCGAATCTCGCCTTGGCCGAAAAAAGCGGAGCACCAAACGGTATCCGCCCGCAAGGCAAATATACGATAATTAAGTTTTATGCGTTTTTATCGCCTTCTCTTCTTGGCGTGCAAGGCCGCCAAATTCTACAGTATCCGAAGTTAAGCTTAGGCTGGAGCGGACTTATTAATAAGTCCTTATAACCGCTGTTACCTTGCCGAGAATTACGGCCTCGGAGCCGTCTATCGGCTCGTAATCGTCGTTTTCGGGAACAAGCCAGACCTCCCCGTTCCTGCGGCGGAGGGTTTTGCATGTCGCCTCCTCGCCGATGAGGGCGACGACTATGTCGCCGTTTTCGGCTGTGGGCTGCCTGCGCACGACGACCATGTCGTCTTCGAGGATGCCCGCGTTTATCATCGAGTCGCCCTTTATGCGCAGCGCAAAGTATTCCCCGCTCTTGCCCGGGTCGAAGGGCAGAAATCCCAGCGCGTCCTCGACTGCGAGGATTGGCTGGCCCGCCGCGACCGTGCCCAGAATCGGGACGCCGCCGCCCGCGCCCGCTCCCGCCGTAAGCGTTATTGCCCGCGTCTTGCCGGCATCGCGGGAAATGAGCCCGGCGCGCTCGAGCGCCGTCAGGTGCGCGTGCACCGTCGACGGGGATTTCAGGCCCACGGCGGCGCATATCTCCCTGACGGAGGGCGGGTATCCGTGCGTCGCAACCGTATCAACAATAAAATCGAAAATCTCTTTCTGCTTGGGGGTAAGCCGATTCATAACGCACCCTCCCGCTGCCTTGCTTCGGCAAAGGTTTGTTAAAGTATAACACATATTATTTTACACTGCAAACATTTGTTCCAGTCAATTCACAATTCTTTTGTTTGCATTCGCGCCCCGCCTTATTTATAATTATGATATAAGTCAGTCACCGGGCAAAGAATTGATTGGGAGGCAAAAACATGGTCACTGATATAGGCTATTACTTCTCACATTTCGATAAGTTTCCGATACCCGGTTTTTTCGAGGGCATGAAACACCCCTGGGAGCCTCTCGCAAAGGTCAACGAGGTTCTGGAGGAGCTTCTCGTAAAACCGGACGTAAAGGAGAACAAGGGCAAATGCCTCGGCCAGTGCGATTTTTACGGCAATTACTTCATAGACGAGGGCACCGTCATCTACAACGGCGTTACGATTATCGGCCCGGTCTATATAGGCAAGAACTGTGAAATAATGCCTGGTGCGATTATCAGGCCAAACACTATCATTGGCGACAACTGCGTTCTCGGCCACTGCAGCGAGGTTAAGCACTGCGTGGTATTCAACGGCGCAAAAATTCAGAGCACCTCGTTTGCGGGCGACTGCGTCATAGGAAAGTCGGCGCGCATCGGCTCCGGCGCGATTACGGCCAACAGGAAATTCGACCAGTCGAACGTCACCGTCAAAACCGAGGACGGCAGTATTGACCTCGGAACCGGCTTTTTCGGCTGCATACTCGGCGACAACTCGAGACTGGGCGCAAACGCTGTAACCCAGCCGGGCACGCATATCGGGCAGTACACGTGGATATACCCGGCGACGAACGTAAGGGGCTTTATCCCCTCCCGCAAGCGCGTCTTCCACGACCGGCCGATTGTGATGCTCGACAACGAGGTCCACGACCTGAAATAACTGAAAAAAACAAACTGAAGCTACAAATTAAGGCGCACCTCGGTGCGCCTTAATCCGTCTATTATTTTATTCCGAAACGTACGGAAGTAAAGCTATCTGTCTTGCTCTCTTTATCGCACGGGTCAGCTCGCGCTGATGCATCGCGCAAGTGCCGGTCGCTCTGCGGGGAAGAATCTTGCTGCGCTCGGAAAGGAAGCGGCGAAGCTTGGCCACATCCTTGTAGTCGATGTGCTGGGACTTCTCAGCACAGAACGCGCACACCTTCTTGCGCTTGCGGTTTCCGCCGCGCTGAGCCTTGCTGTCTTTCTCCGTTGCCAATGTGATACCCTCCAATCATTAGGAAATATAATCGGGCATTCCCGTGAAAATCAAAATGGTAAATCTCCGTCGTCATCGTCTAGCTCGGAAAATTCGGACTCGCCGAAACTAAAGGGGTCGGAGGAAGGATACGAATCATCAAAGGGCAGGCTCTCGCTGCGCTTCGGATTCTCGCCGCTGTCTTCCCTTGCTCTCTTGCTGTCGGCAAAGTAGATGTTGTCGGCGACTACCTCGGCGGTCCTGCGCTTGACGCCGTCCTTGTCGGTCCAGTCGCGAATCTGCAGCCGGCCCGTCACGGCGGCCATCTGTCCCCTGAAGAAATACTTCGAGACGAACTCCGCCGTATTCCTCCAGGCCACGATGTCGATAAAATCGGTCAGTCTCTCGCCGGTTTCGCGGGAACTGAAGTCCCTTTCGACCGCGAGCGTGAAGCTTGCCACCGGGACGCCGTTCGGCGTGCGGCGCAGCTCCGGGTCCCTCGTAAGTCTGCCCATTAAGACGACCTGATTAAGCATTGTTCGCGCCTCCTAGCCCTTACTTTATAGCGGTGACGAGCGAGCGCATAACGCCTTCCGTGATTCCGAGCACGCGCTTGAGCTCAGCGGGGAAAGACGGAGCCGATGTGAACTTCATAAGGACATAGTAGCCCTCCGTCTTGTAGTTAATTGCATAAGCAAGACGGCGCTTGCCCATCAGCTCCAACTCGTTAAGTGTGCCGTTGGCTTCGACGAGCGCTTTGAACTTCTCTACGATGGCATTGATATCCTCTTCGCTGAGTGTCGGGTCGATGATATACATTACCTCGTAGTTGTCCGTAACTTTTGCCATTTCTTTAGCACCTCCTTCTGGACTAATGGCCCGTATTTAAAATGCGGGCAAGGATATATGGCATGCCTCAAATACGGCATACTAGACTAATTAATTATACACATATTGCCGCGATTGTCAACTAATTTTGCTGCATTTGGGCGCCGGAACCCTGTAATTTTTGTCAATAGTTTGCTCAAATGGTCCCGGCCTTGCTTTTTATAAACCCGCGCAGCCAATCGCCTGTCTCCCGGTGGTCGAGGGCGAAGTCTATAACTGCCTCGAGGTAGCCCTTGAGGTTGCCCGTATCGTAGCGCACTCCCTCGAAGTCCACGGCTACCATCGGCGAGAGCCGGCAGAGCTTCTTAAGCCCGTCGGTGAGCTGTATCTCGCCGCCGTAGCCCGGCTCGAGCCTGTCGAGTATATCGAATATGTCGGGGGTCAGGACATAGCGGCCGAGTATCGCGTAGTTTGAAAAGCGCTCCGAGGGCTTCGGCTTCTCGACCATGTCCGTGACGCGGTACACGTTAGCCTCGAGCGGCTCGATTTTGAGCGAGGAATAGCGCGAGAGCGCCTCGTCCGGCACAGCCTGAGCTCCGACCGCCGAAGCCCCGTACTTCTCCGCGGCTTCTATGAGCTGCTTTGTGACGGGTACCTTCGACTTCATAATGTCGTCGCCCAGCAGAACCGCAAAGGGCTCGTCCCCCACGAAGGCGCGGGCGCGCCCTACGGCGTGGCCGAGGCCGCGGGTCTCCTTCTGGCGCAGGAAAAAGATGTTCGCCAGGTCCGCCGGCCTTTTCACCGCCTCGAGAAAATCGTACTTCTTATCCGCCTCGAGCCGGTTCTCGAGCTCGGGAAAGTAGTCGAAATAGTCCTCCATCGGGCTCTTGCCGCGGTTTGTGATAATGAGTATCTCCTCGATGCCCGACGCCACGGCCTCTTCAATTATGTATTGGATTACGGGCCTGTCCACCAGGGGCAGCATTTCCTTGGGAATGGACTTCGTGGCGGGCAGCATGCGGCTGCCTATGCCCGCTGCGGGGATGACGGCTTTTCTGACTTTCATGTTAACCTCCTGTATCATGCAAGGGCGTTCTGAAGCTTATTAAACAACCTGTATTTAGGTAAAATATAAAGCAGTGGCAGGCCGATAAAATACATAACTCCGAACTCGGAGAGGCCCAGCTGAACGGCGTTTACGAGATACCCCTCCCAGAAGGCCCCGGGCGTTGAAGCCCATGCGATTACCGCTCCTACTATCAGGGCGTTGAAAAGAACGACCGGCAGCAGGGCCAGCGGCCGCGAGCGTATTTTCGAGGTGCAGTAGCCGGCCAAAAGCGTCGCCAGCGAGCCGAATACGATGTCGAGCACCCCGTATCCGCCGAAGAGGTTGGACAGCGCGCAGCCTACAAACAGCCCCCACTTTGTGGCGGGGAAGAAATACGGCAGGATGCACAGGGCTTCCGACAGGCGGAACTGGACAGGGCCGTATGCGACGGGCGCCAGGGCCAGTGTCAGGGCGGTGTACATGGCGCCGACCATCGCTACGAAGGTCAGCTTGCGAATGCTAAGTTTTTTCATTTGATTCACTCCCATTTTTTTGTTTAACGACAGGGTGATGGCACCTGTCGTGATTTGCATCGTTGTTGCGCCCGCCTAGTCCCGTTTGGAGAACTCGCAGCCGCAGTAGTTTTGCCGGTAAAGCCCGTATATATTTGAAAGCTCTATCGAGCGCCTGTATCCGTCGCGCTTTTTAAAGTCCGAAAACAGGTAGGGCACGCCGTATTTTTCGCTCATCGCTCCCCCGATGCTGTTTATCAGCTCGGCGTTCTTGTGCGGGCTCACTGTAAGGGTGGTCGTGAAGTAGTCGTATCCCCCTTCCCTCGCGAGCCTCGCCGTCTCTCCTAGGCGCAGCTCGAAGCAAAGGCGGCAGCGGCCGCCGCCCTCCGGCTCCTTTTCCAGGCCGCCGATAATATTGTAGTAATCCTCGGGCCTATACTCTCCGCAGAGCAGTCTCACCGCATTTCCGGTCTTTTGCAGGCGGAGGAGCTTGTATAGCTCGTCAAGACGCTTTTCATATTCCTCACGCGGATAAATGTTCGGGTTGTAGTACAAAACTGTGACGTCGAAACGCTCCCCGAGGCGCTCGAGCACGGAGCTCAGGCAGGGGGCGCAGCAGGCGTGCAGAAGCAGTCTCGGCGTCCTGTCTCCGAGCGAGGCTAGGGTTTTCTCAAACATCTTTTGATAATTCTCCGTCGTTTAAACCACCCCCTTCCCGAAGATTATATACCATTTCGCAATTAATGCAATAGCGGCGCGACTATTCAGCAGGGATGGTGTTAATATTATAGTGCCATTGACATACAGTATTAGTGGGTTTGCTCTTGAAAAGTTCGCCGGAAAGATGTAGTATTACAGGAACGGGGCAAACGAGGGCAAGTCACGCCCTATTCTTTCCATATTTTAACAGAAAGCTGGTGAATTCTTGCTTGCCTTATCGGAGGGGTTCCGAAGAGAGCCCGAATTTGAAGAGCTTCTCGCCAGGATTGACGGCGGCTTTTGCCCTCTTGTCCTGAGCGGCCTTGAAAATATACACAAAGCACACATCTCCGCGGCGCTCCGGCGCCTGCTCCGTAGGCAGGTCGTCGTAATCTGCTCCGACGAGATGGAGATAGGCCGAATGGCAAACGATATAAGCTCGCTCACGGAAGAGCCCTGCCACACGCTAACGGCGCGCGAATTTACCTTCTACAACGCCGAGGGCGTCTCGCGTTCGGTCGAGCAGGAGCGGATAAAGACGCTGTACGAGATGGCTGCGGGCAGGGCCGGCGTCGTCCTTACGACGCCCGACGCGCTGATGCAGCGCTCAATCCCCAAATCCAGGCTCATGTCCTCGCAGCTTACGCTCAGGCTCGGGATGGAGATAAGGCTCGAGAAAGCGGCGGAAAGGCTTCTTGCCTCCGGCTACAGGCGCTCGGAGCAGGTAGAGGGCGTCGGGCAGTTTGCGATACACGGCGGCATTCTGGATTTCTTCACGCCCGCGCTCCCGAATCCGGTCCGCTGCGAGTTCTTTGGAGACGAAGTAGACTCCATGGGCATTTTCGACGTCTCGTCCCAGAGGAGGATTGAGAATATTCCCTCGGCCGACATCCTCCCCGTCGCCGAAAGCCTTGTCGGGCTGTACGACGGAGGCGAGGAGGGCTTTTTGGACGAGCTCATCGAGCTTTCCCGGAAGATTGCGCGCCGCAAGACGGCCAAGAAGGAGCTTTTGGAGACGGTGTCCTCCGATATTGAGCGCCTTCAGAACAAGCGGAGCTTCCCTGCGGCCGACAGGTATATGCATCTATTATACCCCGAATTTGAAACCGCGGCTGATTATATACCTTACGATGCAATCGTAATCCTGATAGAGCCGCCACGGGCGCAGGAGAAGGCGAAAAACTACCTCTGGCAGATAAATCAGGACATAGACACCCTGCTCGAGTCCGGCGTTCTCGACGGGACTCTCACACATTATTACAAGGACTGGCCGGAGGTCTGCGAAAAGCTCGCCGAGCGCGCCTTCGTAATGCTCGACAGCTTCACCGGCTCTAGCTACCCCGTGCCGCCCAAGTCGATTCTCTACATGACCGCAAAACAGCTGCCCGCCTACGGTGGCAGCATGGAGACAGCGGCGAGCGACCTTATTCACTACCTAAAAAACGACTACAGCACCATTCTGCTCGCCTCAGACGAGGAGAGAGCGAAAAGGCTCAAGGAATACCTTGATAGCAACGGCATACCTTCGGCGCTCGATTTCAACCTCGCGAAGATTCCCGAGCGCGGCACCTGTGTCATCGGCATTGGCTCCCTCTCCTCGGGAGCGGAGTACCCCAGTTCAAAAATCGCGATTATCACCGAGGGACAGCTGACCGGCCCCGCCAAGCAGTATACTCCGAAGCGGAAAACGGGCAGGAACAGGCAGAAGCTTCAAAGCTACACCGACCTTTCGCCCGGCGACCTTGTCGTGCACGAGCACCACGGCATAGGCCGCTTCATGGGTATTTTCCAGATACCGGTCGACGGCGTCCTGAAGGACTATATAAAAATATCCTACGCCGGAACCGACAGCCTCTACGTCCCCGCCACCCAGCTTGACCTTGTGTCAAAGTACATCGGCGCCGACGGCGAAGACAAGCCGGTAAAGCTCTCGAAGCTCGGCGGCACGGACTGGCAAAAGACGAAGTCCAAGGCCAAGGGCATGGCAAAGGAGCTTGCAAAGAAGCTAATAGAGCTTTATGCCGCAAGAAGCAGGACCCCCGGCTTTGCCTTCTCGCCCGACTCGCCCTGGCAGAAGGAGTTTGAGGAAAGCTTCGAATACACCGAGACCGAGGACCAGCTGCGCGCTATAGCCGAGATAAAGGCGGACATGGAAAGGCCGGTGCCGATGGACAGACTGCTCTGCGGGGACGTCGGCTACGGCAAAACCGAGGTCGCGCTGCGCGCGGTGATGAAGTGCATTCTCGACGGCAAGCAGGCGGCGATTTTAGTCCCGACTACGGTTCTCGCCCAGCAGCACTACCTCACGGTTATGAGAAGGTTCGCCAATTTCCCCGTACGGGTTGAGGTCCTGAGCCGTTTCAGGACAAACGCCGAGATAAAGCAGGCCCTGAAGAACATAAAGAGCGGCGCCGCCGACATCATCATCGGAACCCACAGGATGCTTCAAAAGGACGTTGAGTTTAAGGACCTAGGCCTGCTGATTGTCGACGAGGAGCAGCGCTTCGGCGTGACGCACAAGGAGCGGCTTAAGGAGATATCAAAGTCCATAGACGTTCTGACGCTCACGGCGACGCCCATCCCCCGGACCCTGAGCATGGCGCTGTCGGGCCTAAGGGATATGTCGATGATTGAGGAGCCACCGCAGGACAGGCACCCTGTCCAGACCTATGTGCTGGAGCACGACTGGGGCGTAATCACGGACGCCATAAGGCGCGAGCTTGCGCGCGGCGGGCAGGTATATTACCTGCACAACCGCATCGACACAATCGACCGCACGGCCGGAAGGCTCTCGAAAATGCTCGAGGGCGTGACAATAGCGGTCGCGCACGGGCAGATGGACGAGGACAGCCTCTCGAGCATCATGGAGCGCATGATAGCAAACGAGATACAGGTCCTTGTCTGCACGACGATTATTGAAACGGGCATCGACATCCCGAACGTAAACACGCTGATAATCGAGGACGCGGACAAACTGGGCCTAGGGCAGCTCCACCAGCTGCGCGGCCGCGTCGGCAGGAGCCACCGCAGGGCCTTCGCCTACCTCACCTTCAAGCCCGGCAAGGTCCTAACCGAAGTCGCCAGCAAGCGCCTTGCGGCCATACGCGAATTTGCCGAGTTCAACTCCGGCTTCAAAATAGCGATGCGCGACCTCGAGATACGCGGAGCCGGAAACCTGCTCGGCGCCGAGCAGTCGGGGCATATGCTCTCGGTCGGCTACGACATGTACATCAAGCTGCTCGAGGAAGCCATACTCGAGGAGCGCGGAGAAAAGCCCCAAAGGCGGGTCGAATGCTCTGCGGACCTTGCGGTCTCGGCAAACATTCCCGAGAGCTATGTGCCCTCCCCCGAGCAGAGAATGGACCTATACAGGCGCATTGCCCTGATAAGGACGGAAGAGGACGCCGACGACATCACAGACGAGCTTATCGACCGCTTCGGCGACCCGCCGAAGAGCGTCAACACTCTCATACAGGTCGCCCTGCTGCGCGGCGAGGCTTCGCGCGCCGGCATATACGAGATTTCCCAGAAGTCCGGCAGAATCATTTTCAAGCTCACCGACTTCGATATGAGGCAGGTATCGGCTCTGTATGAAAATCCGGCCTTCAGGGGCAGAATCAAAATCGAGGCCGGAAACGAGCCGAATATCAGCCTGAAAATCAAAAATCCCGGCAATGTGCTGGGCGAGGCGGTCGCCTTTGTGCGAGCCTACCAGGATGCTTCCGCCAAGGCCGACGACGCAAAAGGCGGACCCAGGCAGCCGTGATTGATACAAACCAAAGCATGCCCGCGGGCATAAAAAACGCGCACTGAGCGGCCGGTTATCCCGCAGTCCGTTTTGTGCACTGAAAGGAATGAACACCAATGAAAAGATTACTCAGCCTTACACTAGCCGCCGCGATGCTGGCGATTATTCTGGCCGGCTGCGGTCCCGCCGCAACGACTGAGCCGACGCCCGGGGCCACGCCGACCCCCTCGCCCGAGGCCACCGAAACCCCGAACGAGATTAAAGAAATAAACACCGCCCTTTACCCGGACGACACCCTGATGTTCACCGTGGACGGCTCGGAAGTCTACTGGCCGGAGCTTTTGTACTGGATATGCTCGCACGTAAATTACATGACTTACGGATACCAGATTGACTGGCATACTGTTTACGACGGAACCAACACCGTGCAGGACTTCATTCTGAACGTTTCCGTCGACGCGGTAGCGCTCTACCGGACCGTTGAGAAAAAGGCGGCGGAGCTCGGAGTCACCCTCAGCGAGAAAGACAGGGCCGAAATCGAAAGCGAGTTTGAGGCCGCGAAAGAGCAGGCCGGAGGCGAGGAGGCCTTCAACGAGGGCCTTGCCGAAAGCCAGCTCACTCCTGAGCTTTACCGCTACCTGCTGAGCATTTCAGCCCTCTATTACAAGCTGTTTACCGAGCTCTACGGCGAAAGAGCCGAGAAGTTCTCTGACGCGGAGACGCTCGCGTACGCAAGCGAGCAGGGCTATATGCACGCAAAGCACATCGTCCTGCTCTCCAAGGAGGACGAGGCGGAAAACGCCAAGGTCAGGGCCGATATCGAGGGGATACTCGAAGAGCTCAGGGCCGCCGGGAGCGGCGAGTCCCTGCACGCCAAATTCGACGAGATTATGAATTCAAAGAGCGAGGATAAAGGCGGGCTTATGGAATACCCCGGCGGCTACCTGTTCAAGCGGGGCGACATGGTTGAAGAGTTCTACGAGGCTACCGCCGCCCTTAAGGAGGGAGAGCTCAGCGGCATAGTTGAGACCGACTACGGCTACCACATCATACTGCGCCTGCCGATTGACCCCGACATGATTGTTTTTAATTCCTACTACCCGCTGCGCTACACCGCCGCCTACGACATATACCAGCGTCAGGCCAAAGCCTGGGCCGACGAGGCGGAAATCGTGCGCACCGAGGCGCTGGACAAGCTGGATTTCTCGGAAATTTTCAAGTAAGCTGACAGTAAAGGCAAAAAAGGCGGCATCCGAGGATGACGCCTTTTTCGGTTTATTCAGTTGATGCCGAGCCACATCGCCGTCACGGCAAAGGCCTCGCGGACAAAGTAGTTGAGGCGCAGAACCGGCAGACTCGTTTTTGCGGCGATGCCGAGGGGTTCTGAGACTCCCTCCCGCCTTGCCGTCTCCTTCGCGCGGTAGAGATGGTATTCGGCGGTAAGAACCGCAACTTTGGGAAAGGCGGTTTTGGAATCCGCCGAAATCAGCTCCATTGAATAGGCTATGTTTTCGGAAGTATTTCTCGCCCGCTCCTCCTTAATGATGCGCTCCGGCTCAATTCCCCTCTCGGTGAGCCAGCGGAACATGCACTCCGCTTCCGTAATCTCCTCGTACTCGCCCTGCCCGCCGCTGACCACCGCCACCGCGTTTGGGTTACTGGTCAAATATTCATGGGCGGCTCTCAGCCTGTCGCGCAGCGAAAGCGAGGGTTGGGTGCCGTCCACGCCGGCGCCGAGGACAATCACATAATCGGCGCTCTCCCTATCTGAGACGGAGTTCCTGACGATTACGCACTCCACCGCGGCAAAATAGGTAAGCCCAACAACGAGCACGATTGTAAGCGCAAGGCGCAGCGCCTTCGCGTATTTATTATTCCGGCCCGCAAGCATCCCGAGCACATAATAGGCGAGGATGACAAGCCCCGCCGCGAAAAACACGACTGCGCTCATCGTGTAGCCCACAAGCGCGGTTTTGAAAAAGCAGGCCATCGCAAAGCAGGCGGCCGCAAGCAGGAGCGCTCCGTACCTAAACAGGCTTCTCAACCGCAAATCTCCCCCCACTGTTCGTAGAGCGATTCGAGCTCGGCCTCCGCCTTCGCGCGCTCCTCGCCGATTTCAAGGAGCTTTTCGTAGTCCGTGGAATATTTTTCGGCCTCGGCGTCGTACTCCCTGAGCTTCTCTTCGAGCTTTTCTATCTCGCGCTCGAGCCTTGCAAGCAGCTTTGCGCCGTCCTGCGGCCTTTTCCTTTTCGGCTTTTCCTCTTTTTTGGGTTCCGCGTGCCTTTTTATCTCCTCAAAGCGCGCGATGCTTTCCTTATACCGCTTGTACTCCTCAAAGCTGCCCCTGAAATCGGAAATCCTGCCGTCCCGCAGCTCCCATATGCGGGTTGCAAAGCGGTTTATGAAATACCTGTCGTGCGACACGAAGAGCAGCGTACCCTCGTATTCCTCGAGGGCCTCCTCTATCCACTCCCTCGACTGAATATCGAGATGGTTCGTCGGCTCGTCCAGAATAAGCAGGTTAATCTCGTTTCTCATAAGCGAGCACAGCCTGAGCCTGCTCTGCTCGCCGCCCGAGAGCACAGATACGGGCTTAAAAACGTCCTCGCCGGTAAACTTAAACGCGGCGAGCCTGTCTCTCGCCTCCTGAGGCGTTATATTGTCCTCGAACAGCATTGTGTCGAGCACGCTGAGCGAGGGGTTTTTGAACCTTATCACCTGCGGCAGGTAGGCGACTTTGACCGAGGGGCCCTTCTTTATGTAGCCCTTGTCGGGCGTTTCCTCGCCTACAAGCAGCTTTAAAAAGGTCGTCTTCCCCGTTCCGTTGTCGCCGATTAGGGCTATACGCTCCCCGCCCCGGACAAGCAGCTCCACCTCAGCAAAGAGCTTCCTGTCTCCGAAACTCTTGCTTAGGCCCTTGATTACAAGAACCTCGTCGCCGTGAAACTCCTTCGTATCGAAGCGGGCTTTCAGTTTGCGCTCAACCCGCGGGCGCTCGGTCTTCTCGATTCTCTCTATCCTCGAGCGAATCGCATGGGATTTCCTCATCAGGCGCTCGTTGCCTGTGCCCCACTGCTGGAGCCTGTCGGCGGCCTCGGTGAGCCTTTTAATCTCCTTTTGCTCCTGCTCGTACTTCTTCAGCTGCTCCTCGAAGCGGCGCTGCTTTTCCACGACATAGAAGCTGTAGTTGCCGCTGTAAAACTCCGCCCTGCCGTCCACTATCTCGATGATGCGGTTCACCGTCCGGTCGAGGAAAAAGCGGTCGTGCGAGATGATTAGGACCGTGCCCTTGAAGCGGAGCAGGTATTCCTCCAGCCACTCCGTCGCCCGGAGGTCCAGGTGGTTCGTCGGCTCGTCGAGCAGGAGTATGTCCGTCCTCTCGAGTATGAGCCTTGCCAGGTTCACCCTCGTCTTTTCGCCGCCCGAGAGGCTGTCGAAGAGCTGGGCGCGCATGCCTTCGGATATCTCAAGCCCCGCCGCGACCTTGTTTATGTCAGTGTCGGCGTCATAGCCGCCGTAAGCCTCGAAGCGAGCAAGCAGCGAATCGTACTCGCGAAGCAGCTTTTCGTCGGCGGCTCCGCCCGCCATCTCCTTCTCGAGCTCCTTCATCCGCGCGCTGAGCTTGTCAAGGCGCGCATGGGCCGAGCGGAGCACATCCTCGGTCGTAAAGCCGGGAGGGTAAACGGGTATCTGCGAGATAAGGCCGACGCGCCTGCCCTGGGCGATATGCACCGTGCCCTCGTCGGGCGTTATTTCCCCCGCTATCAGCCTGAACACCGTGGTCTTGCCCGCGCCGTTCTTGCCGAGGATTCCAACGCGCTCGCCCTCGAAAACCTCGAAGCTCAGCCCGTTTAGTATGTTTTTGTCCTGTTCGAAGGCCTTAACCAGTCCTTTAAGCGCAATGTCCGCCATTTGTCTCTCCCGATAAGCCTGAAAAGAGGTGCGGCCGTCGGCCGCACCTTCCGATTATTTTGTTCCGAATATTCTGTCTCCCGCGTCGCCGAGGCCCGGCACTATATAGCCGTGGTCGTTGAGCCTTTCGTCCACCGCCGCGACGTAGAGCTCCACGTCGGGATGGTCCTTTCTCACTCTCTCGACGCCCTCTGGCGCGGCTATTATGCTCATGAGCTTGATATGCCTGCAGCCGTAGTTTTTCAGGAATTTTATCGCCGCCGTCGCGCTGCCGCCGGTTGCGAGCATGGGGTCTACCAGGAGTATGTCGCGCTCCGCGACGTCCTTCGGCAGCTTGCAGTAATACTCGACCGGCTCGAGCGTCTCCGGGTCCCTGTAAAGCCCGATATGCCCGACCTTGGCGGAGGGCACGAGCTGGAGTATACCGTCCACCATTCCAAGCCCCGCGCGGAGTATTGGAACCACGGCCAGCTTCTTGCCCGCAATGCGCTTTACCTTCGCGGGCGCGACCGGCGTTTCGACCTCCACTTCCTCGACAGGCAGGTCGCGCGTTGCCTCGTAGCACATAAGTGTGGCAATTTCGGAGACTATCTCGCGAAATTCCTTTACGCTCGTGTCCTTGCTCCTTATGATTGAAAGCTTGTGCTGAAGAAGCGGATGGTCCAGTACGTGCAATTCACCCATTATGATTTACCCCTTTTCTCAATAAGCTCCCGCTCCGCCTGCGAAAGGCGAAGATAAACGGGTTTAAGTTCCTTATCACAGCGCGCCCTGCCTGCGGCCAAAGCGACGCCGTAAGCGCTCTGATATCTCAAATGCTCCGGCGCAATAATGGCCGGCACATCCCTGCTTAGTAGGTAATTATAACACAGTTCTGCTCCGTCTCCAACTAAATAACACTTTTTTTTCGACTTTTTTATCTCTTCGTACAAATCGCTCAAAGGTATCGCCCTGTCCTCGCAGAGCCTGACGGGCTCCCCGCCGCGCACTTCGAACAGCGCGTTGTAAACCTCGGAGCGCCTTGCGTCCATCACGGAGCAGACTATGCCGTCCGCGAGGGCAAGCTGAAAGGCCATCGCCTCAAGGGTCGAGACCCCAACGGCCGGGATATCCGAGGCCCAGGAAAGCCCCTTAGCCGCCGCAACGCCAATGCGTATGCCGGTAAACGAGCCGGGACCTCTCGCCACGGCTATGAGGCCGATGTCCGCAAGTTCAATATCGGAGTTTTTCAGCATGTCCTCAATGAGCGGCAAAAGCGTCCTGCTGTGTGTAAGCCCGTTGTTCTGGTAGGAATAGGCGATGAGCTTCCCATCCTCGCAGACAGCGGCGGAGACGGCTCTTGCCGAGGATTCAATCGCGAGTATCTTCATCTTCAGCACCCCCGAAGCCGGGCAGGTTCTCTATTTCGATGCGCCTTTCGTTTTCGCTTCCGCCGCGCTCCAGGCGTATGCGGACGACGCCCTCGTCGAAGGCGTCCTCCACGTTCTCGCTCCACTCCACGGCTATAACCCCGCCGCGGCTCAGATAGTCCTCCCAGCCTATCTCGAACAGCTCTTCGCTGCCCGAGAGCCTGTACATATCGAAATGAAAGAGCGGCATTTCGCCCTGATACTCGTTCACTATCGTGAAGGTCGGGCTTGTAACCCTCGCCTTCAGGCCCATTCCCTCGGCGAGCCCCCGGACCAGGGCGGTCTTCCCCGCGCCGAGGTCCCCGTAGAGGGCGAGCACCGTCCCCGGGCGCAGGTATTCTGCGAGCTTGCGTCCGAGTTCCCGGGTCTCCCGCTCGCTTTTCGTGTAAATTACCATATCTTCACCGTGAACACAAGTTTTTCTGTATCATACCACTTTTTGCCCCGTTGTAAAAGTAAAAATTATATTCCTTTGCACAAATCACGCTAAAAACCGATATCTCCCGCGGTCGTGTATTCGTAAATCAGCCGGTTTCTCCTTAATTTCGGCAGAGCAGGATTGAATAACGGCGCTAAAGGGCGCAATTTGGATTATTTCATGTTTACTATATCTCCCGATAGTGTTAAAATACTCTATGAGCTCGGATTTCCGCGCTCAGAATGCGCTTACACTTTGAAAGGGGCATGCGTGTGAAGAAATACCTCAGGCTGGTAGCTGAATACATAAAAAAATCGGACATGCTCCTTCTGTCCCTTTGCATAGTCTGCTCTGTTTACGGCATAATCATAATCTCAAGCGCGACAAAGAGCTTCAACACCAACCAGTACGTATATATACAGTCCGCCGCGCTTTTCCTCGGGATTATAGCCTTCGTCGTCATGTCGCTTCTCGACCTCGACGTGATAACCGACAAGTGGAGATGGATTTTTGCCTTCAACGTCCTCTTTTTCCTCACGCTCGTGGTGTGGGGAGTCGAGGGGGGCACGGGAAACCGCGGCTGGCTGAGGTTCGGCCCCATAGGGATACAGCCCGCCGAGGTCGTAAAAATCACCTTCACCATACTGCTTGCCAAGCAAATCTGTTTTCTAAACTCCCACGACCTCAACGCGCCGATATCCGTCGCGCAGCTTGTCGCGCATTTTGTCCTCATGTTCGGACTGATTATACTCGTATCGGACGACCTCGGTTCGGCGCTTGTGTACCTTGTGATTTTCCTTGTCATGCTCTTTGCGGCGGGTCTTAAGCTCCGCTGGTTCGCGCTGGGCCTTTTGCTTTTCGCGGCGGCATCCCCGATACTCTGGAACATGCTTGGGGACTATCAGAAGCAGCGAATCCTGGCCCCGTATTTCCCTGAAATCGTGGACCCCTCGGGCCTCGGCGTCACATGGCAGGCGAATCAAAGCAAAATAGCCCTGGCCTCGGGAGGGCTGAAAGGAGCTGGCCTTTACCACGGCCTGCAGTCCCAGTCCGACGCCCTGCCCTTTAAGCACACGGACTTCATCTTCGCGGTCGCGGGCGAGGAGCTTGGGATGATAGGCTGCCTGTCCATAATCGTGCTGCTTACGGCGATTATAATCCGCTGCATATACGTGGGGGTCAAGTGCAACGACCCGAAAGGCATGCTCGTATGCATGGGCTTTGCCGGCATGCTGGTTTTCCAGACCTTCGAGAACATCGGAATGTGCGTGGGGCTGACGCCCGTAATCGGCCTCACCCTCCCCTTTTTCAGCTACGGCGGCTCGTCCATACTCACCCTCTTTGCGGCGATGGGGGTCGTATCCGGCGTCTGGTTCAGGCGAAAACCCGGCAGGCGGCACTACTCTTCATCTGGTCATTAAGCCTTAAAGATGTATATTTTTACATTTTTTGTTTATAAATTTTCATTCTGTTAATATATTTCTAAAAAATATCCTGAATTTTTTTCTCAAAGTGTTGCTATTTTCATTCAGCTGTGGTATTATAACCACAAATTCCTATTACTTGTGTATACAATCCCTATTCATATCCTTCATATCCTTCTCATGCACCGAAGGCTCCCCGTTAAGGGGAGCCTTCGGTGCTTTATCGATAATATTCAGATTTCCGATTCGTTTAATCGATTTAGCGGTCCTCTCGGTAATAGTTTACCCCGCAGGAACTCGGCTGCACGCCTATCTTTTTTCTCTTTACCGAGGATATGACGAGAACCAAGGCCGTTATAACGAAGGGCAGCATCGAATAGAAGGCGTTTGGTATTCCCGAAAGGAAGCTGAGGAATGGGAAGGTCGCCACGATGTCGTTTACGCGTATCTGGAAGACGTAGAAGGCGCCGAAGACCAGGGAGCCCAGCAGGGCGCCGAAGGGGCTCCAGCGCGCGAATATTACAAGCGCAACCGAAATCCAGCCCTGGCCGCTGACTGAGTTGTTGTCCCAGTCGCCTCGCCCGTTAATCAGCGAAAGGTAGGCGCCGCCTATGCCGCAGATGCCGCCTCCGAGCATCGCGTTTACGTATCTTGTAAGCGAGACGTTGATGCCGGATGCGTCCGCAGCCGCCGGGTTCTCGCCCACCGCCCTGACTTTGAGCCCTATGCGCGTGTATTTTAGATAGACTCCGGCGAGCACCGCGATTATAATCGCAAGATAAACAAGTATGTTCTGAGAGAACAGAATCCTGCCGAGCACGGGAATTCTGGACAAGAGCGGTATCTCGGTCCCCGAGAGCAGGTTGTTCAAAGCCGCAGAGAGCTTCGGCCTCTGCTTGATTAAAATTTCACCGAAGAACAGCGCAACGCCGCTGCCGAATATGGTAAGGGTCAGGCCTGTGACGTTCTGGTTCGCCTGCAGCGTAACCGTGAGGAAGGCGAAGATTAATCCTGCGAGCGCGCCCACTATGAAGGCCGCCAGAATCGCCATGATGAGGCTTCCGGTCCTATAGGCAGCGTAGTATCCGGCGAAGGCCCCGAGCGCCATAATGCCCTCGACGCCGAGGTTGAGGCTGCCGGATTTTTCGGTTATTATCTCGCCCGTTGTTCCGAGAAGGAGCGGCGCGCCGTTTTTGACCGCGGCGAAGAGGAAATTAATTATTGTGTTCACCGAGCTTCCTCCTTCCCGCAGTTCTCTGCAGCTTGTATCTTATGAAGAAGTCCGAGCCGAGTATTGTGAAGAGTATCAGTCCCTGTAGAATCTCCGTTACGGCCGCCGAAAGGTGGAAGGTGCTCTCCGCAACGCTGCAGCCCTTCTCCAGCACGCCGAATAGGAAGGAAACCACAAAGACGCCGAAGGGATTGAGCTTTGCAAGCCAGGCGACAGAAATCGCGGTGAAGCCGACGCCGGCTGCGATTCCGGTGTCGAGCGTGTAGTTGCTCACAGCGCCCGAAACCTTGAGCATTCCGGCAAGGCCGCAAATCCCGGCGCTCATGAACATCGTGCGCCGGATTATCCTGTTTACGTTCATTCCGGCGTATCTTGCGGTGCTTATGCTGTCGCCGACAACGGATATCTCATAACCCTGCTTTGTGTAATTCAGGTAGACGTAGATGAAAAACAGCAGAGCTATAGCGACTATCCAGCTTATGTCGAGCCTGAATAGCTGCGGCAGCCTTGAGTTGGCGGCAAGACGGCCGATTCCGGGGAAGCCGGGGTCGGCCTGCCAGGGGCCGTTGCGGAGGTAATCGACTATATAAAAGGCCACGTAGTTTAGCATCAGCGTGAAAAGCGTCTCGTTCGTGTTGAAGCGGCATTTGAAAAAGGCCGTAATAAGGCCCCAGAGCCCTCCGCCGATAATGCCGGCGGCCGCCATTACTATCAGCATAATCGGGGTCGGGAGTCCCGGAAACGAGCGGGATGCCCAGGTCGCAAAGACCGCACCCATAATGAGCTGGCCCTCGGCCCCGATGTTCCAGTATTTCATCTTGAAGGCGAGAATCACTCCGAGCGAGACCATGAGAAGAGGCACAATTATGCGCACAAGCCCCCTGAAGGCCACGCCCGACCTGAAGCAGCCAGAGAAAACCTCTTTAAAATATGCAAAGGGGTTGACTCCGTTAAGCGCTATGAAGACTCCGCCTATGAAGGCCGCGACAAGTATCGATATCGCATAGAAGATTACAAGCTTCTTAAAGGGGAGTTCAGCGCGCTTTACGACTCTGAAAGGAGGTTCCTTGGCTCTGAAATTGGCAGGGATTCCGCCGCCGTTTACATTATCCGGCATTCTTCTCAACCTCGCTTTCGTTCAGCCGAGTCATCATAAGCCCAAGCTGCTCCTTCGTGACCTCCGAAGCCTTGACTATCCCGGAGACGCGCCCCTGGCAGAGGACCATAATGCGGTCGCAGAGCTCGAGCATCACGTCAAGGTCCTCGCCTATGAACAGAATTCCGGCTCCGTTTTTCTTCTGCTTGTTCAGGAGATTGTAAATCGTATACGATGAATTGATATCCAGCCCTCGAACCGGATAGGCGGTTATAAGCACCTTTGGATTGCCGTCGATTTCGCGGCCCAGAAGCACCTTCTGCACGTTGCCGCCCGACAACCGCCTGACGGGCGTGTTAATCGAGGGGGTGACAATATCGAGCTCCTTAACTATACGCTTTGCGGTTTCGGCGGCCGACTTCCTGTCGACGAAGGGGGACCTTCCTTTCGTATAGTTTTTCAGCATCATATTGTCCGTAATATCAAGAGAAGCGGCAAGGCCCATGCCCAGCCTGTCCTCAGGTATGAAGCTCATGCTGATTCCGAGGTTGATGAGCTCGCGCGGGGTCTTGCGCTCTATGTTCTCGTCCTTGTAGAGGATTGCTCCCTTTTTTATCGGATGCAGGCCGGCGATAGCCTCGCACAGCTCCTTCTGCCCGCTGCCGGCAATGCCCGCCACGCCGAGGATTTCCCCCTCATTCAGGTCGAAGGAGACATCTTTTATTACCTCGACCCCGTCGCTGTTTTCAATCGTCAGGTGGTGCACATGGAGAAGATTTTGCCCGACCTTTACCTGCGGGCGCTCTATCTCAAGGCTGACCTTCCTGCCGACCATGAGCTCGGTCAGTTCCTCCGCGTTGGTGTTCCTGGTCTCGACCGTCGCGACGCTCTCGCCCTTTCTTAAAATCGTCACACGGTCGCTAATCTCGAGCACCTCGTTGAGCTTGTGCGTGATTATGACTATCGCGCAGCCCTGGTCGCGCATGGAGCGCAGAATCTCAAACAGGTGTTTCGTCTCCTGTGGGGTCAATACCGCCGTGGGTTCGTCGAGTATGAGTATACTGGCCCCGTAATAGAGAACTTTTGCTATCTCAAGCGCCTGCTTTTCGCTGACCGACATGTTGTAGACATACTTTTCCATGTCTACGTTCAGCCCGTACTTTTTGCAGACTTCCCTTACCTTCTCAAATCTTTTCCGGGTCAGGAAGATTCCGTGCTCCTTTGCTCCCATCAGTATGTTGTCGGCTGCGGTGAGCACGTCCACCAGCTTGAAATGCTGGTGAATCATTCCGATTCCCAGCTTCTTGGCGTCCTCGGGTGAATTAATGACCACACGCTTTCCGTCTATAAAAACAGAGCCGCTGTCGGGGTGGTAAATCCCCGACAGCATGTTCATCAGTGTTGTTTTTCCTGATCCATTCTCGCCAAGAAGCGCGAGAATCTCGCCCCGTTTGACGGAGAGGTCAATGTTATTGTTGGCAACGACCGTGCCGAATCTCTTGGTTATGCCCTTTAATTCAATTGCATACTTCGGCACAGAGCCCTTAGCATTGACTGTCTCTGTCATAAGCCTGTCAACAGCCTTTCAATATGTCTGTTTCAGTTACTGGAGGATTACGTTCTCGTAATACCAGTTGATTCCGCCCTGGATGGTGGCGTCGTCGAGGCAGGGTCCGCCGGCTTCGACAATGACATTACCGTTGTTGTCAACGAGAGCCTCGTCGACAAGGGAAACCTTTCCGTTCTCGTCGACTACGACCTGCTTGCCGTCGAAGACGCCGAACTCGCCGCTAATCATGAGCTCCCTGACCTGGTCGATAATCTCCTGGGTTCCGGGCACGCAGTTCTTGGTGAGCGGGGAAATGTCGACAAAGCCTTCCTTCAGGCCGCCGTAGTAGTTGCCCAACTCTTCCCATTTGCCCTCCATCGCAGCCTTAACAGCGGTGGTATAATAGACGCCCCAGTTCCAGATGGGCGCTGTGAGGTGCGCGTTGGGAGCGGAATCGGTCATGTCGGAGTTGTATCCGCAGCCCCATACGCCGGCGCGCTCCGCGGCAATCTGGGGAGCTGTGGTGTCGCAGTGCTGGGCGATAACATCGCAGCCGAGGTCAATCAGAGCTTCGGCGGTGCTGCCTTCGAGCGCGAGGTCAAACCAGGTGTTCGTAACCTTTACGTAGACCTTGGCATCCGGATTTACAGCGGCGACACCCTTTGCAAAGGCGTCGATGCCGCCTGTAACCTCGGAGTTGGAGATGGGCTGGGCAGCCACGTAGCCGATTTTGTTGGTCTGTGTTCTAAGACCCGCCGCTATGCCTGCAAGGTAGCGCGGCTGATAGATGCGTCCGAAGTAGTTGTTGAAGTTCTTGCCGTTGGATTTGTAGCCCGTGCCGTGGGAGAAGATTATGTCGGGATATTCCTCGGCCATTGCCTCCATCGTATCCATATAGCCGTAGCTGGTGGCGAAGATTATCTTGCAGCCGGCCTCGATGCACTCCTCGATGGCAGTTCTGGTGGCCGCGCTGTCCGTATCGCCGATGTTTATCTTGCGGACAATCTGGTCGTCCCTAAGGCCGAGAGTCTTCTGCATCTCGACTATGCCCTGGTCGTGCGCATAGGAGTAGCCCGCGCCGTCCTCAGGGTTCCCGATGTGGATAACGCCTACCTTGAAATCGTCAAGATTCTTGGTGGGCGCTGCCGTGGGAGCCGTCGTCGGAGCGGGGCTTCCGCTGGGCGTGGTCTTTGTGCCGCATGCCGCGAAAACCACGGTCATAACCAGCACCGCGGCCAGTAGAAAAGCAATCCTCTTTTTCATCCAATAACCTCCATATTTTTTCTTTTTATTTATTATCAGGCGTCTTGCGCGCCTAAATAATCATTCTCTGAAAACAATATTGCCGTCGTCGTCTATCCGGTCGATAATTACCAGGGACTCGACCCTAATCCCCATCCTGCGAATCATGTCGCCTCCGCCCTGGAATCCTTTTTCAATCGCAATCGCGGCGCCGACAAGCTCGGCTCCGGCCTCCTCGACTATCTGGGCAAGCCCCAGAAGCGCGCGGCCGTTTGCAAGGAAGTCGTCCACGATGAGGACCCTGTCGCTGCAGCCGATGTATTTCTTCGAAACGCGTATGTTGTATGTCCTGCCGTGAGTGAAGGACTCCACCGAGGCGGAGTACACGTTAGAGTCCAGATTCGAGGTCTGGTGCTTCTTTGCAAACACCACGGGCACTTCCATAACAAGGCCGCAGAGTGCCGCGACGGCAATGCCCGAGGACTCGACGGTCAGTATCTTTGTTACACCGGCGCCCTTAAAGCGGATAGCAAATTCCTTTCCCATCTCATAGAGGAGTTTCACGTCTATCTGATGATTCAGGAAGCTGTCTACCTTGAGGATGTTGCCCGGCAACACCTGCCCTTCGGTTAAAATGCGGCTTTTTAACAGCTCTATTTCAAACACCCCTTAGCTTCCCTGATTTTTAAAAAAATACTACAAATAATGCAATAATAATACATCAAAAGTCGCCTGTTTTCAACACTCAAACGGAATTTTGAATTAAAAAGCGCGGGGCCTTTTTCGCCTGTTTTTTGGGCATATTAGTGAATTTGAGGTTTCGTTGGCGAGGGGATGGAGTTATAGCTCCGCGGCAGTCGATTTTTCCATAATGTATCTTGCAAATGAATTTTTATAAATTGTCTTCTAATTATCAAAAATTATGGTAAAATTGCATTTAAGGCATTAACTTCCGGGAGGTAAGAAAATGATAAAGGCCATAGTGTATGAGTCCAACACGGGCTTTACCAAAAAGTACGCCGAGCTCCTTTCCGCCGAGACCGGTCTTCCCTGCTACCCGCTCGCGGACAACAAGTTAAAAGACGGAGAGCCCGTCATCTTCATGGGCTGGCTGAGCGCCGGGAAAATCAAGGGTTACGACAGGGCGCTTAAAAAGTTCAGCGTCAGGGCAGTCGCTGGCGTGGGGCTGCGCCCTCAGAACGAGACCGCCCTCAAGGAGCTTATCGCGCAAAACAAAATAACGGACATACCCGCTTTTTATCTCCGTGGCGGCCTTGACATGAGCAGGCTTCGCGGCATGAACAAGCTTCTCCTTACGATGTTCTACAAGTTCCTGCGTAAAAGGGCCAGGAAGGGCGACGCCGAGTCCGCTGCGATGGTGCCCGATTTCAGCAAAAGGACGGACTACGTTTCCCCGGACAATCTCAAGGAGCTGCTCGACTGGTACAGGAGCTCGGTCTGATTATTTATGCACGTCTACAAGCTGAAACGCTCGAACAGGAGGACAATCTCGCTTGAGATAACGCCCGAGCTTGAGGTCCTCGTGCGCGCGCCGCGGTATGTGCCTACATACGAGCTTGACCGCTTCGTTGAAAGGCATAGCAAGTGGATTGAAGTTAACCTTGAGAGGCGGCGAGCGATGCTGGAGAGAATGCCCGAGCCTTCGCCCGAAGAGATCGAGGAGCTAAAACGCCGCGCGAGGGAACACATACCCGCCCGCGTCGCTTATTATTCCTCAATTATGGGGCTTTCTCCCTCCTCGGTCAAAATAACCTCGGCTAAAAAGCGCTACGGCAGCTGCAGCTACAAAAACGGGCTTTGCTTTTCGTACCGGCTCATGCTCTGCCCCGACGAGGTCATCGACTACGTGGTCGTGCACGAGCTTGCGCACATAGCTCAAAAGAACCACGGCAAGAAGTTTTACTCGCTGATAGCCTCCGTCCTCCCGGATTACAAGGAGAGAATAAGGCTGCTGAAAGGAAAAGTCCGGCGGCAAACACCGTAGGCTTTCACACTATAAGCAACTTCAAGAAGAATAAGCCTCCTTAAAGCCAAGGGCGGGCATCTCAATACCGAGATGCCCGCTCTTAAATTATTTAAAGATACTCCTTCAAGCGCTGCACGTTGTTTTCCTCGAACTCAAGCAGGCGGCGCATGAGGCAGCGCACGTCTTTCGCCGCGCCTTTGAACTGGTTGAGCCTTCTGTTCGCGTCGATTATGCCCATGTTGCTGCCCAGTATCATCATTTTCGCTATATGCGAGGGCGAGTTGTCCCGGCAGGTCTTGATTCTTATCATCAGAGCCGAGCAAAGTTTCTGAAGCGGGCTTACGCCCCTAACAATGTACCCTTTCTTCCTAAGGAGCATTTTTGCCTCCTTGTTGATGCGCGAATAACCCCTGTGCTGGGCCTTAATCTGCCTTCTAAGGCGCCTGTCGTCCACCGCGCTCAAAATCTGCTTTGTCGTAATCACGCCCATGCCGGAGTTTTGATATATAAAATTTAACAGCTCCGCGTTCTTGTTCACGGCTTACCATCTCCTCTTTAACTTAGTTTTGCCGTATAAGGCCGCCGTATGCCGGAGCCGAGCCATGAAAAAAATACCGGGTATTTCGCGGCATTATCGGAGCTTTATCTACGCAAAATATCGCCGAGGAGGCTAGGCTTGTGAAAAAGACAAAATTAAAACTGGCAAAAATCTTAGCCGCATTCATCATATCGGCAGCCCTGCTTCCGCATCCCTTCGCCCTGGCCCAGAGCGGAACGCATACGGTCGTCAAGGGCGACACGATGTGGAAGATTGCAGTTAAATATCAGATAGGTCTCAGCGAACTTATCAAGGCAAACCCGCAAATCAAAGATCCCTCTCTAATCTACCCGGGACAGAAGATAACCATACCGAACATCGACGATGTCAAGGCCCTCGAGGCGCAGGTAGTAAGGCTCGTAACGCCGAGCGCGCAAAGCGCGGGCTCCCTGCGCTCAAGCACAACTGGGAGCTTTCGAGGGTGGCGCGCTACAAGTCTCAGGACATGATAGACAAGAAGTATTTCGCGCACCAGTCGCCGACCTACGGTTCGCCCTTCGTGATGATGGACAACTTCGGGATTAAGTTCTCAGCCGCTGGCGAAAATATAGCCTACGGGCAGAGAACGCCGGCTGAGGTAATGAACGCCTGGATGAATTCGCCGGGCCACCGCAGCAATATCCTGAGCCCCACCTATAACCAGATAGGCGTCGGGGTCGCAAAGTCGGCAAACGGAACCTGCTACTGGACGCAGATGTTTATAAAAGCAAATTAATCGTCAAAGGGGCGCCGATACAGCGCCCCTTGATTTTTTCGTCCGCCCTTCGCAGTTTAATTTAATCACCGGCAATCCGGCTTCCGGAGCAGCGGAAGCCGGATAAAGTCCTCGGGGGCGCGGATAATACCGCGCCCCCGCTCAGCAAAACCGATATTTCTCTTCTTCCCTTCTCTCATCAAACCCATTTGCTGTGTACGTCGATATTATTATAAAAACCCGAGCAAAATATACGCCTCCAGCGAAAACCTTTTATTGTCATTGGAACGCGGGGCTTTTGAGCCGAATATTTTGTTTGTAGAATTTGCTTGCTGATTGTTTCAGCGTGGAGGGAATAAAAAATGTGCTCAATTTGCGGAATAGTCGACTTTTTTCATAACGAAAACGTCTCGCCCCGGCTTGTTCAGAAGATGGGTGAGGTTATGCATATGCGCGGCCCCGACCAGAGCGGCGTGTTTGCAGACGGCCCCGTGGCCTTCCATCACAACCGCCTGTCGGTAATCGACCCTGAAAACGGCGCCCAGCCGATGACACGAAGCCACGGCGGCTGCGAATACACGATAATATACAATGGTGAGCTTTACAACACGCCGGAGCTCACAGAGGAGCTGCGCCGCAAGGGCGTGAAGTTTACAACCAAGTGCGACACCGAAGTCGTGCTTTACTCATACATAATCTACGGCCCGCAGTGCGTCGAGAAATTAAACGGAATATTCGCCTTCGCCGTCTACGACAAAGCAAGGGAAATGGTCTTCCTCGCCCGCGACAGGATGGGAGTAAAGCCGCTGTTTTTCTCCTTCGTCGGCACGACGCTGCTGTTTGCTTCTGAAATCAAGGCCCTGCTGAAGCACCCGGGCGTAAAGCCCGAGGTCGACATGCTGGGGCTCTGGCAGCTTGTTTTCCTATCCCCCGTCACGCTAAACGGCGTAAGCGTATTCAGGGACATATTCGAGCTGAGGCCTGGCTTCCGAGCCGCCTACTGCAAAACCGGCTTCCAGGTCCAGCGATATTGGAAGCTCAAGGCCGAGGAGTTTACCGATTCGCGCGATACGGCGATAGAAAAGACCAGGTGGCTTGTGACTGACGCGGTCCGCCGCCAGCTTGTCTCGGACGTCCCGCTCTGCACGCTGCTCTCGGGCGGCATAGACTCGTCCATCGTCTCGGCCGTGGCGGCGCAGGACTACAGGGAGCGCGGCCTTAAGCTCTCCACCTATTCCTTCGAGTACGAGGGGAACAAGGAGAACTTCAAGTCCTCGCTCTTCCAGCCCCAGGGCGACGACGAGTACGCGCTGCACATGGCGGACTTCATCGGCTCCGAGCACAGGGTGCTCACTGCCTCGACAGAAACGGTGGCGGACTATCTTTTAAACGCGACAATCGCTAGGGATATGCCCGGGCAGTCGGACATAGACTCCTCCCTGCTCTATTTCTGCGAGCAGATAAAAAAGCGTCACACGGTCGCGATTTCGGGCGAGTGCGCCGACGAGATTTTCGGCGGCTATCCGTGGTTCTACAGGAAGGAGATGCTTGATTCAAACTTCTTCCCCTGGGTGCACGAGCCTATGCTCAGGGCAAGGCTGTTCCGCAAGTCGGTGGTAAGGCCCGAGGAGGGCTACGAGGTCCTATCGGAGAAATATCTCGATATTGCGGACAGTTTCCCGCGCCTTGACAGCGACAGCGAGACTATGCTCCAGAGCAGAAAGGCAACCTGGCTTTCGATGAACCTCTTTATGACAAATCTTCTGGAGCGCAAGGACCGCATGAGCATGGCAAGCTCGGTTGAAATCCGCGTGCCCTTCGCCGACCACAGGATAGTCGAGTACGTCTACAACGTGCCCTGGGAGATTAAGTTTGAAAACGGGGTCGAGAAGGCCCTCTTGAGAAACGCGATGGCCTCCTTCCTTCCGGAGAAGATACTGAACAGAAAAAAGAGCCCGTATCCCAAGACGCACAACCCCCGCTACGAGGAGCTCGTCACGAAAAGGCTCCGCGAAATACTCGCTTCCGGTAACTCAAGGCTTGAGTCCATCCTGGATAAGGAAGCTCTGGACGCCTTCCTGAAACAGGAGAGCGGGACCTGGTTCGGCCAGCTAATGAGCAAGCCGCAGCTTATCGCCTGGCTTCTGCAGCTTGAATACTGGCTGAGGGAATACGACGTAAACCTGATACTAAGTTGAAGCGGGAATATAGATAGCGCGGCGGTCGGCAGGGACCGCCGCGCGGCGTTTTGAGCAAGGTATTGTATCGATAAAACCTTATAATCTCTCTTGCGAGCCTGCGGGCGAGAGAGGATTCAAAGCGCGCAGAGCATGGTTTGGAAAAACACGCCGAAAAGGATAATCTTATCCCTACTTAGCCCCGCCTAGAAAGCTCATTGTTTTACTCAACTTCTCTCAGGTATTCCTCCACATAGGTCGGCAGAGCGAACGCCCCCGCATGGAGTCTTGTGTTGTAGTACCTGGTCTTCAGTCCCATGCGGTTCCATTCCTCCGCTCTCAGGTCCTTGACCGGGTGGTACTTCCTGGAGGCAAAGCCGAACAGCCAGTGCCCCGAAGGATAGGTCGGAATGTGCGCCTGATAAACCCTGCTGATAGGGAAGCTCTCGACTATGCGCCTGTGCGCCCGCTGCATGTTCCTCCGGTCCTCATCGTAATAGGGGCTCTCGTGCTGGTTTACCATTATCCCGTCCTCACGAAGCGCCTTGCAGCAGTTGCCGTAGAACTCCCTGGTAAAGAGCCCTTCTCCGGGCCCGACGGGATCTGTCGAGTCGACGATAATCAGGTCGTACTCCTCGCTCTTTCCGCTTACAAACTTCAGCCCGTCCTCGAAGCAGAGCCTGACGCGGGGGTCGTCGAAGCAGCCTGCGGTCCTGGGCAGATACTTCCTGCACACCTCGACGACAAGCTCGTCTATCTCCACCATGTCTATCCTCTCGACGGCGGGATAGCGGGTCAGCTCCCGCACCGTGCCGCCGTCGCCCCCGCCTATGACCAGGACCTTTTTCACATTCGGATGCACCGCCATTGGAACGTGGGTTATCATCTCGTGGTAGATAAACTCGTCCCTTTCCGTCAGCATGACAAGCCCGTCGAGGGTCAAAATCCGCCCGAACTCCCTGCTCTCGAAAACGTCTATGCGCTGAAACTCGCTCCGGCCGCTGTAAAGCTGCCTTTCCACCTTAATCGAAAACTTGGCTCCCTCGCAATGGGGCTCTGTAAACCACAACTCCAACTTTAATCCTCCTTTGGCACATCCGGGCGGTCAAGGCGCCGGGCGCTCAATAGACATTCCTCCCGCTGAAAATCTCAATCATCTCCTGCCGCAGGCTGTTTACGATTTCAAGGCGCTCCTTGGGCGGCAGCTCGTAGACGTCCTTGTTGAAAAGGTAGTTCTGAAGATCAATCTCCTTTATAAGCATCTTCGTGTGATATATGTTCGCCTCGTATACGTTTATGTCAACAGCGTCGTATTTGCTCAGTATCTCCTCGTCTATGAAATCCTGAATCGAGGTTATGCGGTGGTCTATAAACAGTTTCCGGCCTTCCATGTTTCGGGTGAAGCCGCGGACCCTGTAGTCCATGGTTATGATGTCGCTGTCAAAGCTGTTTATGAGGAAATCGAGTATGCTCAGCGGGGTGATGGTTCCGCAGGTCGAGACGTCTATATCGACTCTGCAGGTTGCGATACAGGTATCGGGATGATATTCGGGATAGGTATGGACGGCGATATGGCTCTTATCGAGATGCGCGACAACGGTGTCTCCAGAGGTGGTCAGGCAATCCTCAGCAATAAGCAGGGTCACGCTTGCCCCCTGCGGATCATAATCCTGACGCGAAATACTGAGAACCCGCGCGCCTATCATGTCGGCCGCCTGAAGGAGTATGCCCTTAAGACGCTCGGAGCTGTACTGCTCGTCTATATAGGCTATATAATCCTTCTGTTCCCGGGCGGTCTTTGCATAACAGACGTCGTAGATGTTAAAACTCAGGGATTTGGTCAGGTTATTGAACCCGAAGAGCTTTAACTTTTCGTCCTTTTTGATTTCTTCCATCATCATCGCCTGCTTTCCCGAGGGCTGTTATGCAAAGTCAAGCTAAACAGACCCTGTAATATTTTGCCTAAAAATAAAAAACCGCGAGAGTGTGCGCTGCCACACAAACTCGCGTATTAATGTCAAATTCCGCTCAATAGGGTAAGAGGGCTTTTCCGCCGCTCCGTCGCAATTAAGGCCCGTGCCGCCGTCCTGCCGGACATTATTGCGCCCTATCTTACAGTCGGGACAGAGTCTATACAGCAAATTCTTACTTTTAGTACTCTTATTGACGTTTCACAAGTTGTAGTGCGACGCGCACATGGTTATAAAGTTACCAACTTATAAAATTGAGTATCCACTCATCAATAAGGCAACCAAAGTTGCCAGTTCGGCATTTGACCCGGCTGTCCGTATGGCCTTAACCCTAAAGGGTGGTCAAAAAGATTTGCTTGAGACCGCTGTCTCGCTTTCGCATGCCATTCTAACACATTTGGCAGAATTGTCAATAAAATTTATGAAAACATCCTAAATTTTTTGGTGCCGGAAGCCCAGCCGGGCCGGCACCGCCGGCTGCAAAAACCCCTTTCAGAATGAAACGCATTATTAAGCAGTAGAAAGACGGCTTATTAAACTATATGCGTTACGCCCGCCTTTTGCGACATTATCGCTTAAAAGAAAACTTTTATGCGGGTATAATTGCCTTGATTTTTGCCGCCGAAATACTCGCTTCTACGTGCGGGCCGCAATACGGGGCGGCAAGAGGCGGATTCATTTCTGCCCTTGCCGGCGAGACAGCCCTTCGCTTCTTTTGAGCGGCGGGCAAACAGGCATGTATGGGCATAAAAACGGCGGCAATTTATCGCAAATTACCGCCGTTTAATACAACTTTCAGCCGTCCCAAACAGTACCGGGTTCGGATTCCCCTGGAAAAACTCACTTGGCCTTAACTTTTCCGTGTTTGGCCTTGCCCTTTATCTCGGGGACCGGCCTTACTCTGTTCTTCTGTCTGTGGAAGGCCTGTCCTCCCTCGGTTCCGTGCGGCTCCTCAGGGTCGGGCCTTCTCATTCCCGCCTTTGCCATCTGCTCCTTCTCCTTCCCTGTACTCCTTGCATTTTTGCAGAAAATACCTAACCTGTTCCTCAATCAGCTCGCGCTTTGCTCCGGTCCTGCCGAGCCGGTCGCACAGGCTGAGAAGCGCAATCTCCTCAGGGTCGCTCTCCTTCAGCAGACCTCCTATATTCTTGAAGGGCTTGTCCTTCACCACGAACAGAATCTGCATGTGGTATCGCACAAGCGAGGAGACCCTGCGCTTAAACTCCTCATCCTCGCCGAAGGCAGAGAGAAATTTCTCGGCAAGCTCCGCGCCCTTTAAATCGTGGCCGTAGGCCGTTATCTTCCCGTTGACGTTCCTTGACGTCAGCGGCTTTCCTATATCGTGCAGCAGCGCCGCCCACATAAAGGCGCGGGGGTCCTTGCTCTGCTCCCTGCGCTTTGCCGCCTCGTTTACGACGAGCATAGTGTGTATCCACACGTTTCCCTCGGGGTGGTGAGTCGGAGACTGCTCGGTATCTTTAAGCGCAAGCAGCATGTTCAGCGGGTATTCTCCAAATTCGGGCAGCCTGCTTGCGGCGTTTAAAAACTCCGCGGGCTTGTCGTCGCTTAATAGACTGACGTCAATTTTCTTATAAAGCTTTTTTACAGCGTCTGTCATTAGTTTCATCAGCAGATTACCTCAGTTATATAGGATTCAGCCGCGTTTCCGAGCCGTCTGCCTCGAGGAGTTCAGAATATAGCCTCCACAGAAAACGCGCAAGTTATTATAGCACATTTTGCAACAATATGCTCAAACATCTGCCATGTCCGGCACTGAATATTCGGTATGTTTTTTCATGCCGAACTTATTGACATCTAATAACGCATATGTTAGAATAAGCCAAATTCTATCAAACACTTTTTGGAAAGGAACATTGACTGATGACTCTGCTTGTCAGCGTAATCGTAATACTTACCGTTATTGTACTTTACAATAACGGCTATTTCGGTTGCCTGCAAGCAGATTGAATCGAGTTTAACGATTAAATCAAGCCTTGTAGCGTAACCGCTGCAAGGCTTAAATTTTATAAATAATTATTCAGGGAGACTGAAAAATGTTTAGGATTATCCCGTTTATAGCCGGCATAGTAGTAATCCTTATTATCGTTATCGTACTTATTCGCGATAACGCTAATGGGGTTTTGCCAAAAACGGGATGCTGAACTTACACGAGTAAAGCAGGGCCTTTGGCGAACCCGCCAAAGGCCCTTTTTGATACCCGAAAAAAATGAAGCTGACGGCAGGTCCAGTCGTAAAGGAGGAAGCTATGAGCAATAGAGTGAAGATTTTCGACACGACGCTGCGAGACGGAGAGCAGTCACCCGGCTGCAGCATGAATCTCAGGGAGAAGCTGGAGGTGGCGCGCCGGCTCGAGAAGCTCAGGGTCGATGTGATAGAGGCGGGCTTTGCCATCTCGTCTCCGGGAGATTTCGAGTCGGTAAAGGCTATCGCCGAGAAGATTAAAGACTGCACCGTCGCCTCGCTGGCAAGGTGCGCCACGGCGGACATCGACGCCGCCTACGAGGCCCTGAAGGGCGCCGTGGACCCACGAATCCACGTTTTCATCGCAACATCACCTATTCACATGCAGTATAAGCTGCGCATGACGCCCGACGCGGTTCTCGAAACAATCGAGAGAATGGTCAAATACGCAAAGAGCAAGTGCTCCAACATCGAGTTCTCGGCCGAGGACGCCATGCGGAGCGAGCCCGAGTTCCTCGCGAAGGCGGTGGAAGTCGCGATAAGGAGCGGTGCCACCGTAATCAACATCCCCGACACCGTGGGCTACGCGACGCCCGCCGAGATGCGGGAGATGATTGAATACCTCCTGAGAGAGGTCCCGGGCGCCGACACGGTCGAATTCTCCGTGCACTGCCACAACGACCTCGGCATGGCGACGGCGAACACCCTCGCCGGCATTCTCGGCGGGGCAAGGCAGGTCGAGTGCACCATCAACGGGCTCGGCGAGAGGGCCGGAAACGCCCCGCTCGAGGAGGTCGTGATGGCGCTCAACACAAGGCGCGAGCTGTACGGCGTGGAAACCAGAGTTGACACCACGAAGATTTATAAAACCAGCAAGCTGATATACGACATCATAGGCAGAACTCCCCCGCTGAACAAGCCCATTGTAGGTCAAAACGCCTTCGCGCACGAGGCGGGCATACATCAGCACGGGGTGCTGGCCAACAGAAGCACATACGAGATAATGACCCCCGAGTCCATTGGAATTAAGACAAACAAGATGGTCCTCGGCAAGCATTCCGGAAGGCATGCCTTCGAGGCGAGGCTGGCCGAGCTTGGCTTCGAGCTCTCCCCCGCCGAGCTTGAAAGCTGCTTTGCGGAATTCAAAAAGCTCTGCGACAAGAAGAAGGAAATCTCCGACAGCGATTTGGAAGCCCTGGCCCGCAACAGGCAGCCGGTCGAGGCCGACGACGGCTACGTTCTCGAGCGCTTTACGGTACATTCGGGCAACATGTCCACCGCGACGGCGGTCATCGTGCTCAGAAAGGGCGAGGAGCTCTTCGAGGAAGTCGCTCTCGGGGACGGCCCTGTCGACGCCGCCTACAAGGCAATCGACAAGATTATTCAGCCGCCCGCGCACAGTCTCGAGAACTACGGCATCCATTCGGTCTCCGAGGGCAAGGACAGTCTGGGCGAGGTAATGGTGTCTCTCAAGTTTGCCGACCGCCTCTTCAACGGAAAGGGTCTGTCGACCGACATAATCGAAGCGAGCATACTGGCCTATATTAACGCCGTGAACAAGTTGATGCGGCAAGTAAGCTGAGGTGAAACGAATGAGAATGACAGGCGCGCAGATAATCATCGAAACCTTAATCGAACAGGGCGTAGAGACGATTTTCGGCTACCCGGGAGGGGCTGTGCTCAACATCTACGACGAGCTGTACAAGGCAAGCGACAGAATCCGCCACTACCTCACCTGCCACGAGCAGGCCGCGGCCCACGCCGCCGACGCCTACGCGAGGGTATCCGGGAAGCCCGGAGTCGTTATTGCAACTTCCGGCCCCGGAGCGACGAACCTTGTGACCGGAATAGCCAACGCCTACCTCGACTCCTCGCCCATTATCGCAATCACGGGAAACGTCGCGACTTCGCTTATCGGCAAGGACAGCTTCCAGGAGGTTGACATCTACGGCGTTACCATGCCCATTACGAAGCACAACTACATCGTTAAGGACGTCTCGAAACTTGCCGACACCATCAGAGAGGCCGTGAAAATCGCGACCAGCGGAAGGCCAGGACCCGTGCTCATCGACGTGCCCAAGGACATACAGCTTGCCGAGGGCGAGTATGTCCCGCAGCCAAGGTACACGCCGGAAAACGGGAAATACGGGAGGATACCGGACGAGGCCATCGAGGAGGCGGTAGAGCTTATAAACGGCTCGCAGCGGCCCTTCATTTACGCGGGCGGCGGGGTCATTATGTCCGAGGCCTCAAAGGAGCTTTTAGAGTTTGCCGAGCTCATAGACGCGCCAATCGGGCTTAGCATGATGGGCCTCACCGCGATACCGGGGGACCACCCGCGGAACCTCGGCATGACGGGCATGCACGGCAGGTACGCGGCCTCCAAGGCTATGTCCGAGGCGGACCTCATAATCGCGGTCGGAACAAGGTTTTCGGACAGGGCTACCGGCAGCAAGCTGGAGTTTTCAAAGGGCAAGAAGTTCATCCACATCGACATTGACCCCGCCGAAATCGGCAAGAACATCCCCGCCTATGTCTCCTTAATCGGCAATGTCAAGGACGTCTTAAGCAGGCTCAACGCCCGGCTCACGGCCTGCGAGCGCCCCGAGTGGGTAAGAGAGGTCGAGAGCCTGAAAGCAAGCCCCGAGAACAATCCCGAGCTGCCGGACAACAAGCTCACCCCGAAGGCTCTGATTGAGGAAGTGAGAAAGCACATGCCGGACGACGGGGTCGTCGCCACGGACGTCGGCCAGCACCAGATGTGGGTGAGCCTCTACTACAACTTCAGCTCCCCAAGGACTCTGATTACCTCGGGCGGCCTCGGCGCTATGGGCTTCGGAATGGGCGCGGCAATCGGCTCCTGCATCGGCAGGGGCGTGAAGAAAACAGTCCTCTTCACAGGCGACGGCAGCTTCCACATGAACCTAAGCGAGCTTGCGACGGCCGTGAGCAACAGGCTGCCGCTCGTCATAATCGTAATGAACAACGGAGTGCTCGGCATGGTAAGGCAGTGGCAGACCCTGTTCTTTGAAAAGCGCTACTCCAACACGACGCTAAACAGGAAGACGGATTTCGTGAAGCTCGCAGAGGCCTTCGGGGCGACCGGCTACCGGATATCGAACAAGGATGAGCTCCCGAACATCATAAAGAAGGCCTTTGAAACCGAGGGGCCGGTGCTCGTCGACGCGATTATAGACCGCGACGAGAAGGTCCTGCCCATGATACCTCCCGGCGGAACGATAAACGACATCATACTGGAGGCCTGAGGAATGAGAAGATTAAGCCTTCAGGACAAAAGTTTCTACCCGACAAACGACAAGCGCACCGTTAATTAATAGTCGCCGAAGAAAGGGGTGCCAAAATGGACGCGAAGTTTCTACTCTCCATCCTTGTAAAAAACGAAGCGGGCGTACTCACCAGAGTCTCAAGCCTCTTCTCGCGCAGGGGCTTCAACATCGACAGCCTCTCCGTAGGCGAGACCGAGTCGAGCAAAATCTCCCGAATCACGATTTCGGCAAAGGGCGACGACTATGTCAAGGAGCAGATAGTCAAGCAGCTTCGGAAGCTGCACGACGTGATAACGGTAGAGCTGATGGACCTTGACAACACCGTCATCCGCGAGCTTCTGCTCGTAAAGGTCGCCTCCAAGAAGGGCGAGCTGAGCGACATCATGCACGCTATGAACATTTTCAGAGCGAAGGTGGTCGACCTCTCTCCCGCCTCGGTCACGCTCGAGCTCACCGGACAAAGCTCAAAGATTGACGCCTTTATCGATTTCTTAAAGCCCTACGGCATTATCGAGCTCTGCAGAACCGGCATCACCGCGATTGGCAGAGGAGACTATATTCTTAAAAACGTAAAGGAGAATGATTGAGATGGCAAAGCTGTACTACGAGAAGGACTGCAATCTGAACGTACTTAAGGACAAAACGGTCGCCGTCATAGGCTACGGCAGCCAGGGCCACGCGCACGCGCTCAACCTCCACGACAGCGGAATTTCGGTAATCGTCGGGCTCTACGAGGGCTCTCCCTCCTGGAAGAGGGCCGAGGCCGAGGGGCTTAAGGTCATGACCACGGCCGAGGCCGTAAAGAACGCCGACATAGTCATGATTCTCGTAAACGACGAAAAGCAGCCTAAGCTCTACCAGAGCGAGATTGGTCCGAACCTCAAAAAGGGAGCTACGCTTGCCTTCGCGCACGGCTTCAACGTCCACTACGGGCAGATTGTCCCGCCCTCCGATGTGGACGTCATAATGATTGCGCCAAAGGGCCCCGGGCACACGGTAAGGCGCCAGTACCTTGAGGGCAAGGGCGTGCCCTGCCTTGTCGCCGTGCACAACGACGCAAGCGGCAAGGCTATGGAAACGGCCCTCGCCTACGCCTACGGAATCGGCGGCGCCCGCGCGGGCATCCTCGAGACCACCTTCAAGGAGGAGACCGAGACCGACCTCTTCGGCGAGCAGGCTGTCCTCTGCGGAGGCGTATCCGCGCTCATCAAGGCGGGCTTTGAGACCCTCGTCGAGGCCGGGTATCAGCCCGAGAGCGCTTATTTCGAGTGCCTGCACGAGATGAAGCTGATTATCGACCTCGTGGTTGAAGGCGGACTTTCCTTCATGCGCTACTCGATAAGCGACACCGCCGAGTACGGCGACTACGTCTCCGGCCCGCGCATCATAACCGAGGAGACCAAGAAGGAAATGCGAAAGATACTCAAGGAGATTCAGGAGGGCAAGTTCGCCCGCGAGTGGATACTCGAAAACCAGGTGGGCCGTCCGCACTTCAGCGCCCTGAGGAAGATGGAGGCCGAGCACCCGATTGAGAAGGTCGGCAGAGAACTCAGAGAAAAAATGAGCTGGCAGAAAAAGTGAGGCTTTACACCCATGAGAAGCAGGAGTATTCTGGAGGGTGCGGAACGCGCCCCCCACAGGTCGCTCTTTAAGAGCATGGGCTACACCTCCGAGCAGCTGAGCAGGCCGCTTATCGGCATAGTCAACTCCTTCAACGAGGTCGTGCCGGGCCACATACATCTAAACCAGATTGCGCGCGCCGTAAAGGACGGGGTCCTCTCCGCCGGCGGAACGCCGATTGAGTTTAACACCATAGCCATCTGCGACGGCATCGCGATGGGACACGAGGGTATGAAGTATTCCCTTTCGAGCCGCGAGCTCATCGCCGACAGCATAGAGAGCATGGCGATGGCGCACGGCTTCGACGGTCTTGTGTTCATCCCGAGCTGCGACAAGATTGTGCCCGGCATGCTGATGGCCGCGGCGAGGCTCAACATCCCTTCGATTTTCATATCGGGCGGCCCGATGCTCTCTCTTCCGGACGAGAGCGGCAGGGCGATGGATTTGAACACCGTGTTCGAGGCCGTCGGTTCGCTCAAGGCCGGAAAGATAAGTGAGGAGCAGCTTCTATATTACGAAGACAACGCCTGCCCGGGCTGCGGCTCCTGCTCCGGTATGTTCACCGCAAACTCGATGAACTGCCTGACCGAAGCTCTCGGCATGTCCCTGCGCGGCAGCGGCACGATTCCCGCGGTCTACGCCGCGCGCCTCAGGCTCGCCAAGGCCACGGGCGCGCAGATAATGGAGCTTGTGAGGGCGGACATAAGGCCGCTTGACATCATGACGGAAAAGGCCTTCCTTAACGCGCTCGCGGTCGACATGGCGCTCGGCTGCTCGACAAACTCGGTTCTGCACCTCACCGCCATCGCACATGAGGCCGGGGTGAAAATCGACCTTAGGCTCGTCAACGGGATAAGCGAGAGGACGCCCAACCTCTGCAAGCTCGCTCCCGCCGGCCCCTACCATGTGCAGGACTTAAACACCGCGGGCGGCGTTTACGCGGTCATGAGCGAGCTTAGCAAAATAAACGCGCTTGACCTAGGCCTTATGACGGTCTCGGGCAAAACCGTGGGCGAAAACATCAAGGACGCCCGCGTGCTCAATAACGAGGTTATAAGGGGCGTGGATAATCCCTACTCCGATACCGGAGGCATAGCGGTCCTCTTCGGCTCCCTCGCCCCCGACGGCGCGGTTGTAAAGCGCAGCGCGGTGGCTCCCGAGATGCTGCACCACAGGGGCCCCGCGAGGGTCTTCGACTCCGAGGAGGAGGCGATTAAGACGATTTACTCCGGCGCGATAAAGCCGGGCGACGTCGTCGTCATAAGAAACGAGGGTCCCGCGGGCGGTCCCGGAATGCGCGAAATGCTCCTGCCCACCTCCGCAATCGCGGGCATGGGACTCGACAAGGAGGTCGCCCTCATCACCGACGGCAGGTTCTCGGGAGCGACGAGGGGCGCCGCCATCGGCCACGTTTCGCCCGAGGCGCAGAGGGGCGGCAACATAGCCTACGTCCGCGAGGGCGACATGATTGAGATAAACATCCCCGAATACCGCATCGACCTGCTTGTAAGCGAAGAAGAGCTTGAAAGAAGAAAGCGGACAATGGAGATTAAAAAGAAGCCCGAGCTTAAGGGCTATCTCGGGCGCTATTCCAAGATGGTCTCCTCCGCGGACAAGGGCGCGGTGCTGATAAGTTGATACTTATGGCCCATTCAATCTTAGAACGAGGTGAAGTCGAGTGAAGCGACTTGAAATATACGATTCTATCCTGCGGGACGGAGCTCAGAGCGAGGGCATCTCCTTTTCGGTTCAGGATAAACTCAAAATAGTGCGCCTTCTGGACGATTTCGGCGTCACGTACATCGAAGCGGGGAACCCCTACTCAAACCCAAAGGATATCGAATTCTTTGAGAAAGCCTCGAAGCTAAGGCTTAAAACGGCTAAGCTCTGCGCCTTTGGGAGCACCAGAAGGAAGAATATGCGCACCGAGGAGGACGAAAACGTCCAGTCCCTGCTTAAGGCAAACACGCCTGCCGTGGCCGTGTTCGGAAAGGCCTGGGCCCTCCACGCCACCGAGATTCTGAAGGTCAGCCTTGAGGAAAACCTCGACATGGTCAGGGACACCGTGTCCTATTTAAAGAGCAGGGGCAAGGAGGTAATCTTCGACGCCGAGCACTTTTTCGACGGCTACAAGGAAAACCCCGCCTACGCCCTCGAGGTGCTGAAGGTCGCGGCCGAGAGCGGGGCCGACGTCCTCTGCCTGTGCGACACAAACGGCGGGGCCTTCCCCGAGGAAATTTACGAAATCACGAAGCTGGTATGCGAAAAATTCCCCTCCCTGCGCATAGGAATACACTGCCACAACGACACGGGCTGCGCGGTGGCAAACTCCATGATGGCGGTTTCTGCCGGAGCCGTCCAGGTCCAGGGCACCTTTATAGGCTTCGGAGAGCGCTGCGGCAACGCGGACCTCAGCGTCCTGATTCCCAATCTCCAGCTGAAAAAGGGCTACCGCTGCATCGAGGGCGACATGAGCATGCTGTACGACACGGTTGCGAAGGTCGCCGACATTTCCAACACCACGGTGGCCAAGAACAAGCCCTATGTCGGCGAGAGTGCCTTCGCGCACAAGGGCGGCATGCACATCGACGGTGTGACCAAACTCTCGCGCTCCTTCGAGCACATAGACCCAGAGCTTGTCGGCAACAGGCGCAGATTCCTCATGTCCGAGGTGTCCGGCCGCACCACGGTCCTTGCGAAGATAAAGGACATAGCCCCGCACCTGACCAAGGACTCCCCCGAGGTTGCCGAAATCATGAGGCAGCTTAAGGAGGCCGAGCACGAGGGCTACCAGTTCGAGTCGGCTGAAGCGAGCCTTGAGCTTTTCATCATGAAGATTCTCGGAAAATACAAACCGCATTTTTCTCTTGTCATGTATAAAACGACGGGCGAGTTCCCTCCCCCCAGTCCGGACCACACCTCGTCTGCAATGATAAACATTCAGGTCGACGGCAAGCACGAGACCTCGGCCTCGCTCGGAAACGGCCCGGTCCACGCTCTCGACTCCGCCTTGAGAAAGGCGCTGCTGGTCTTCTATCCCCAGCTTCACAAAATGCACCTTATAGACTACAAGGTCAGGGTCCTCGAGACCGACCAGGCCACGAGCGCGAGGGTCAGGGTTCTGATCGAGTCGACCGACGGAGAACATGTTTGGACGACGGTGGGGGTCTCGACCGATATAATTCAGGCAAGCTGGATAGCCCTTGCCGATTCCTTTGAGTACATGCTCGCCAAAACCTTATCTGAGGAGGCTCAAAAATGGGAATGACGATGTCTCAGAAAATTCTGGCCGAACACAGCGGGCTAAACAGCGTCAAGGCCGGAGACATAGTGATGGCGAAGGTCGACATGGTGCTCGGCAACGACATCACGGCGCCGGTCGCAATCAAGGAATACGCGCGGCTCGGCTCGCCGCAGGTGTTCGACCGCGAGAAAATCGCCCTCGTTATGGACCACTTCACGCCGAACAAGGACATCAAGGCGGCCGAGCAGTGCAAAATCGTCAGGGAGTTTGCGCGGGAACAGGGAATTGTCAATTATTTCGACGTCGGCGAGGTGGGCGTGGAGCACGCGCTTTTGCCCGAAAAGGGCCTCGTCGGCAGCGGCGACCTCGTAATCGGCGCCGATTCCCACACCTGCACCTACGGCGCGCTCGGCGCCTTCTCGACCGGCGTCGGCTCCACCGACATGGCTTATGCCATGGCAACCGGCAAGGCCTGGTTCAAGGTTCCTTCGGCG
>Ga0134096_1000304_pt1 | contig 58100 bp, 54 predicted proteins | sample 7_2taG_FD_94448 | JGI IMG/M metagenome (GOLD analysis project Ga0134096, IMG submission 94448) | Switchgrass degrading microbial communities from high solid loading bioreactors in New Hampshire, USA - 7_21_20_110_A3 metaG | ecosystem: Engineered > Bioreactor > Semi-continuous > Anaerobic >... | reverse complement strand
CTTGCAATAATGTTTTTCTTGCCCTCACTCATGGGGTTTCGTCTTCTTGCCATAAAAAAGCCTCCTATGATTTTATATTTTATCATAGAAAGCTTATTTTACAGAGTTTTTTTCACAGTCTCTTAATTCAACATATAAATATCAGGTAATAGCCTTCGATAAATCCGGCAACCTTTCGAATGCCAGTGATTCAGTAACTGTTACTGTAAAGGGAGAAATAAAACCTGTTCGTATTTCGGCAGGTAATGCATACAGCATTGCAGTAAAGACAGACGGAACATTATGGAAAGCCAGTACCCTGTATAGACTAAGTGAGGAAATAAAAGATGTGGTTGCAGTAGCAACAGGATATAACCATAACCTAGCCCTCAAAAAGGACGGAACAGTATGGGGATGGGGTTTTAATTCGAATGGTGAAATGGGTGACGGAACATATGTTACCAAAACCGTGAATGTTTATACGCAAGATGGTTCTGAGTCAAGGTGGGCACCTGTTAAAACCGGTTTTTCGGATATAGTTGCAATAGATGGAGGATGTAATTTCAGCATCGCTTTAAAAAGTGACGGTACAGTTTGGACCAGTGGCTATAATTATTACGGACAGCTTGGAGACGGTACATTTTCCAACAGATGTGAGCCTACAAAGGTACAAGGCTTAACAAATGTAGTAGCCATATCGGCTGGAGAATACCATTGTCTTGCACTGAAAAAAGACGGAACGGTATGGGCATGGGGACATAATTTATACGGTCAGCTTGGAGACGGTCCAAATGCTCTATATAGTGCTATACCGGTTCAATTAACCGGATTAACTGATGTCGTGGCTATATCTGCAGGACAAAATCATAGTCTTGCACTGAAAAAAGACGGAACAGTATGGGCATGGGGAGCAAATAATTACGGTCAACTGGGAAATGGCAATGAAATGTTTAACCGTACACCGGTACAGGTAAACGGATTAAGCAAAATAGTTGCTATAGCCGCAGGAAATAATCATAATCTGGCTTTGAAAAGTGACGGAACTGTGTGGGCATGGGGTCAAAACTCATATGGTCAGCTTGGAGACGGTACCACCGAAAACAAAAAAGTTCCTGTACAAGTAAAAGGTTTATCGAATGTAGTAGAAATTGCAGCGGGCGAAAAACACAATCTTGCACTGAAAAGCGACAATACGCTTTGGGCATGGGGAAGTAACGAATATGAACAACTTGGAGACGGGTCAAGAATAAATCAATATCTTCCTGTTTTTGCAACAGATTTATATGTAGAGGCTCCAAAAGATCCTCATGAAAATCCTCATGAGCCAGAAAACCCTGAAAAGCCAGAAAATCCCGGAAAAGAAGAACCCTCCGAAGGAGGTTCACCGGGAGGATCATCAGGAGGGGAATCAGGTGGAGGCGGTGTGCCGTTTTTCCCGCCAATAGATTCAATTGAAAAGAGCAGTAATGCAAATCTTGATAATCTTTCTTTCGATAAAGGAGAGTTAACCCCTGCGTTCAATAAAAACAGGACAGAATATAAATTGACTATTGATGAAAACGTAAAAGAAATTTTAATAACAGCGGCCGCAGGGGATAAAAAAGCCGATATAAGTATTCAGAATGCAAAAGTCGGTTACAATATCAAAAACCATGTATTAAAACTTTCGGAAGAACAAAAGACTATAAACATAATAGTTACCGCAGAAAACGGCACTACCAAGGAATACCGCATAGAAATCGTACGAACCGGTAACTCCGGTGACATTGATGAGCCTGAGTATATTGACGAACCCGATGATATTGAGATACCCGGTAGCGGTATTATATTAACCGATATTGATGGTCATTGGGCGAAGGATAGTATTAAAAAACTCGTCGAGACAGGTATATTAACCGGTTATCCGGATAATACTTTCAGACCGGATAATAAAATAACCCGGGCAGAAGCTGCTGTTTTACTGGTAAAGCTTTTTGGAATAAAACCTATTGAAGGTAAAAAGCTATCCTTTGAGGATGAAGAAGCAATTCCTCAATGGGCTTATTCTTACGTAAGTACTGCCTATGAAATGGGTTGGATTAAAGGTTATCCCGATAATACCTTTAAACCTTCCAATCTCATTAGCAGACAGGAATTTGCCGTAATGATTATGAGGGCAATCGGTTTTATTGATCCGGAACCTGCAGCAACATCTTTTGAGGACGACAGTCAAATTGGAACCTGGGCAAAAGGCTATGTAAAAAAAGCAGTGGAGCTTTCACTTATTTCCGGATATCCCGATAATACCTTTAGAAGTCTCGGAAATATAACAAGGGCAGAAGCAACTGCTATTGCAAAAAAATACATTGATAATAAAGATGCAATACCGGATTTGAATCAATAACGGTTAGAAGTAACATAGACATTATTTTCGGTATCTTAACAATAACTGTTATGTTTTTCTAACCAGATTCATTGCTAAAAATTTTGTTTACAGTCTAAAAGAATTGGGAAAATTATTGCAATATACGTAAAAGTAAGATATAATTTAACTTAATTATAACCTGGTAATAATATCATATAATAATGTTATGAGAATCAAAAATATAGTTAATATTTGGTATTAACAGACAATCAAATATATACACAAGTTAATAATGCGAGCTGTAATATTAACAATTAAAAAACAAGAGGTGGGAAACTGATGGACAGAGTAGACAGGATAAACCTTCTGCGTGAGAAAAAAGCCCAACTGGAATTGGGTGGAGGAGCAGAAAAAATCGCAAAGCAGCATGAATCCGGCAAAATGACTGCAAGGGAAAGAATCGAAGCATTATTTGACGAAAACAGTTTTGTTGAGATTGATGCCTTTGTGGAAACAAAAAGCATTGACTTCGATATGCAAAAGAAAAAAGTTCCCGGAGACGGTGTCGTAACAGGATACGGTTCTGTTAACGGACGTCTGGTATTTGTTTCATCCCAGGACTTCACCGTAATCGGAGGATCCTTGGGAGAAATGCACGCTCAAAAGATAACAAAAGTAATGGACATGGCAATGAAAATGGGTGCTCCGTTTATTAGCATCAACGACTCCGGAGGTGCAAGAATTGAAGAAGGAATTGATGCCCTTAAAGGCTTTGGAGATATTTTCTTCAGAAACACTCTTGCATCAGGTGTAATACCTCAGATATCGGTAATTATGGGACCATGTGCCGGAGGTGCGGTATATTCACCGGCAATAACCGATTTTATATTCATGGTGGAAAAGACCAGCCAAATGTTTATAACCGGTCCTCAGGTAATAAAGGCTGTTACCGGTGAGGATGTCACCTTTGAAGCGCTCGGAGGTGCAGATACCCACAACTCGGTAAGCGGTGTTGCTCACTTCAAATGCTCAAATGAAAAGGAATGTATTGAGCAAATCAAGAGACTCATTGATTTTCTTCCTGACAACAATCTTTCAGATGTTCCTGTTTATACCACAGATGATGACATGAATCGAATAACCGATAATCTTTTGGATATCATTCCCGATGATTCAAACAAGCCCTATGACATGATGGAGATCATTAAATCCGTTGTAGATAACGGTGATTTCCTTGAAATTCAGGAACATTTCGCAAAAAACATTATCATAGGCTTCGGTAGAATGAACGGGGGTACAGTGGGAATTGTTGCCAACCAACCCAAGTTTTCCGCAGGCGTTCTGGATGTAAATTCATCGGATAAGGCTGCAAGATTTGTTCGTTTCTGTGACTCCTTTAATATTCCGATAATAACCTTTACCGACGTACCGGGGTATTTGCCCGGCGTAGGACAGGAGCACAGCGGAGTTATCCGGCATGGTGCAAAGCTGCTTTATGCCTTCTCGGAAGCTACCGTTCCCAAAATAAACGTTATTGTAAGAAAGGCATACGGCGGAGCGTATATTGCCATGAACAGCAAACATCTCGGAGCTGACATGGTATTTGCATGGCCTTCCGCTGAAATTGCCGTTATGGGTCCGGAAGGTGCGGCCAATATAATTTTCAGAAAAGAAATAAAAGAAGCCGATGATCCTATAGCAACAAGAAACAATAGAATTGAAGAATATAGGGATAAATTCTCCAATCCCTACGTAGCTGCATCAAGAGGCTATGTGGATGATGTCATAGACCCGGCTTCAACCAGAATAAGACTTATCAGTGCTCTTGAAATGCTTGCAAGCAAGAGAGAAAACAGGCCGGCCAAAAAGCACGGAAATATACCTTTATAATAAATTGTTTCTCTTAAGGAGGATATTATGAAAGATCAAATAAATGAAGAAATCCTTTTGGCAATAACGGCTGCATTAGCTGCGCTTGAAACAAGACCGGATTACAAGCTTGTAGTAAAATCGTTTAAGAGAGTACCTCAAACATCTCCGGTATGGTCGACAACCGGAAGAATTGAAAGAATCGAAAGAAGAATGTAATATTTTAATTAATAAGGAGGATTAACCATGAAAAAGTTTCTTATAAAGGTAAACGGAAATCAGTATGAGGTAGAAGTTGAGGAAATCAGAACCGGAGCTGCATCAGAACCGCAGGTTACACTAAGCCAATCCGCTCCAAAGGCTGAACCTGCGCCGGCACCGGCTGCAGCACCGGCACCGGCTCAGAAAGCAGCTCCTGCAAAAGTGGACTCGGCAGTACCCGCCGGCGCTACTGTAATTAAATCGCCTATGCCCGGAACAATTTTGAAGGTTAATGTTAACGTCGGCGATGTTGTAAAGAAGGGTGATATACTTTTAATACTCGAAGCAATGAAGATGGAAAATGAGATTCTTGCACCCAATGACGGTACCGTTGCTTCAGTTAATGTATCCCAAGGTTCATCTGTAAATGTCGGAGATGTAATGCTCTCACTGAAATAGTAAATGGGTTCGGATGCCGATTATGCTATATTACGTTATCAAAGAGGAGGTAAAGATAGATGGCTAAGGTAAAAATAACTGAGACGGTACTTAGAGATGCTCATCAATCTCTTATTGCCACCAGAATGAGAATAGAAGAAATGTTACCGATAATAGATAAGCTGGACGATATCGGGTATAATTCTTTGGAAGTTTGGGGCGGAGCAACCTTTGATGCCTGCCTGAGATTTCTAAACGAAGACCCATGGGAAAGACTTAGAACCATAAGAAAGCACTGCAAAAAAACCAAGCTTCAAATGCTCTTGAGGGGCCAGAACTTACTGGGTTACAAGCACTATGCGGATGATGTAGTAGAATATTTTGTTCAAAAGGCTATTGCCAACGGAATGGACATAATAAGAATCTTTGATGCCCTCAACGACTTCAGAAACATTGAGACAGCTATCAAGGCATGTAAGAAAGAGGGAGGACATGCGCAGGCTGCAGTTTCGTATACCATAAGCCCTGTGCACAATCTCGATCTGTTCGTTAAAGATGCAAAACGCCTTGTAGAAATGGGTGCCGATTCCATATGTATTAAGGATATGGCAGGATTATTGGTTCCTTACGAAGCATATAACCTCATAAAGGCCTTAAAGGAAAACATTAAAGTACCTATACAGCTTCACACTCACTATACCAGTGGTGTTGCTTCCATGACATATTTGAAAGCAATTGAAGCAGGTTGTGATATTGTTGACTGTGCTATATCTCCAATGGCTATGGGAACTTCACAGCCTCCAACGGAACCGTTGGTTGCATCCCTCAAAGGCACTCCCTATGACACTGGCCTGGACTTGGATAAATTGAGTGAAATAGCCGACTACTTCAGACCGTTAAAAGAAGAGTATGTTGCAAAAGGACTTTTGGATGTAAAGGTTATGGGAGTTGATGTAAATACTCTTAAATACCAGGTACCCGGCGGAATGCTTTCAAACCTTGTATCTCAGTTAAAACAATCCAATGCTCTTGACAAATATGAAGAGGTTCTGAAGGAAGTTCCGAGAGTAAGAGAAGATTTCGGATATCCTCCTCTCGTTACACCGTCAAGCCAGATTGTAGGTACCCAAGCAGTGCTAAATGTTGTAACCGGTGAACGGTATAAAATGGTTCCAAAAGAGTCCAAGGCTTTGGTTAAGGGTGAATACGGTAAAACCCCGGCACCTATTAATCCGGAAGTACAGAAGAAAATTTTGAACGGCGAGGAGCCGATTACTGCAAGACCTGCCGACTTTATTAAGCCTGAGTTGGATAGCATCAGGGAAGAAATGAAGGAATACTTGGAACAGGACGAAGATATTCTCTCATATGCAATGTTCCCGCAGGTTGCTAAAAAGTTCTTCGAATTCAGAAAGGCAAAAAAGTATAAAATAGATCCGGACATGGTTGACTATGAAAACAAGGTACATCCGGTATAAATAAGGAGGGCAAACACCCTCCTTTTTAAATAATCACTTCTTCACCTTCCTTAGCAGTTCCTGTGGAGATAGATAAAATGTTCTCTGTTGCTTACAAACCTTAATGTCTTTATTTTACTGCCTTTTCTAATGTATTTTCCGCATTTTAAGCAAAAGATATGGGAGTAATTCATTATATCATCATAAACAACCGGTTTTATTCCTTCATGCTTTGCCCAGCTTTGCCATCCGGTTTTACACTTCACTATTCTATTGTCATAATCGGCAAAAACCCATCTTAGAAGCTTGTGAAAATGAAAGGGATACTTGGTATATTTTAAATAGGGCTCAGGTACTCCAAGCCTTACAGTATAGAGCAGAAAATTTTGCTCCACAATCTCCTGAAAACGTCCGCTGATCTGTGTTATGTACCAGCAGTATCCTTGGTCACTAAGCCAGGACCTCAGCTTTTCGAACATATATCCCCGGCACATTTCCACCGTTTCGTTTTTATGTACGTTTAATGCTCTGAACGCTTCCTCAGCAATATTTACCACAGCATCAAGATAGAGCTTTTTCTTAAAATTCTCTTTATTGTAAAGCTCTACAGGGATTATTTCAAAAAAATATTCATTTGTTTCAGGTCGGTAGAACCCGATACAGGTTCCACCGACAAAGCTACCGCTGCCTGCATCATCAATCTGTATCATCTATGCCACCCTGAGTTATAGTATTTCTTATAATTTAAAATATAAACATTATTCTTCAAAAATAATCAGTATCCACGAAAAGAGGAAAGATTAATAAATACCTTTTTAACTTATTCAAACATTTTAAGCAGACGCAAGTAATGATTGGCTTCACGCAAGACATGATCACCCAGCAGCGGTATAATAATTGACTTAACTTGGCAAGAAAGAATTCCCTGGGTGCCTTGTGCCTTGAAATTTCGAAGATCCTCAGTTGCTTTTAAGCTTTCGTCAGTAATTTTATCCGGTGGAGAATTTGCGTCTATTGCCTCTTTTGCTTTTTCCGTCAATTGATCAAACTCTTTTCCGAAATCATTGGCCTGGTTAATCAAATCATCTTCTGTAGGATCAAGCAATCCCCGGATAAACTTGGCATGTTCTGCCATTTGCCTGTTCCAGAAAAACTCCAACTCGTAGGCTTCTCTTTTCAGATTTATCTGTTCCTTTCTTTGAAGTCTTGTAAGCTGCTGAAGATATAATTCCGCCTCACGCATTATGTGTAGGATCAACAGGGGATAGTTGAAGGTAAACATTCTGCAGCTTAAAACATTGGTTAAAATATTTCTTTTGAACTGTATTAACTGTTGGGTTGCCTTTATTGCTCTTTGATTGAGCACAAATACGCGTTGTTCCAACATAGGGTTGCTTGTTACTGCATTACTGCCTACCAATCCTGCTTCTGCCTGAGTCAATTGAAACGGTATTTGTACCCCCGTATAAAATGCGGTTACTCTTTCCGCATTCAAAGTAAAAGGAGTTATTACCTCTCCGGATTGAAGAACATCGGGACTAACAACACCGTTGGAAAGAGAAACGGCTTCTCCTAAAAGCCCGTCATATTCTCTGCGAAAAGCATCAGCCCGTTGGGTAAAGTTTGTATCCCTTGGAGAAAACCCTGCTTCAAGGAAAAAGGAGTGTTCCTTCATAATCCTTGCAAAAAACAGGTGTAAAGCAAGGGACTGTTTTATAAATTCAACGTTCGAGAGCATGGTTAGTGCCTCCCTGCAATAAGGTTTACTTGTAATATCAGTTTATGTTAATTGAATTTGAGTTGTTACAGGGCATTGTATTAAATTTATTTTTGGTGATAACTGTTTTCTTATATCAAATACTGCTTGATTTTCGTATTTCGAAATTGTAATATTATTATAATAAAAATACTAATGGAGGAGAGTAATGGAACTGGATGATAAATTGGAGCTAAAGGCGAAATTGACGGTACAGGCACATATTGAGTTATATAAAGTAGTAGATTTTTTAAATAAGAACCTTAAGGATAAAAATTTAATTTTCGGACTTTCGAAGAAAGATAAAGAAATGATAATTTCAATTTACGAGACATAAGGGGAATAGGCAATGGATAGAAATCACGATCTGATAAAAAAAATTCAATCACGTATGGATGAATTCAGTAAGGGACAAAAGCTTATTGCAAACTTTATCATTAACCATTATGACCGGGCTGCTTATATGACGGCTGCAAAACTGGGAGAAGAAGTAGGGGTAAGTGAGTCTACGGTTGTAAGGTTTGCCAATGAAATAGGGTTTGACGGTTATCCCAAGCTTCAAAAGGTATTAAAGGAGCTTAACAAAAGCAAACTTACGTCTGTACAGAGAATAAAGGTATCCTCCGACAGGATTAATGAAGAAAATGTGTTAAGAAGCGTGCTTTTGGAGGATATGAATAAAATCAAGCACACCTTGGAAGAAATTGACCAGACGAACTTTAACAATATAGTTGAAAGCATTTTAAATGCAAGAAGGATTTATATTTTGGGAGTCAGGAGCTCTGCAGCCTTAGCGAGCTTTTTAGGCTTTTATTTCAATCTGATTTTTGACAACGTAAGGCTTGTGCATACCACAAGTGTCAGTGAAATGTTCGAGCAAATAATTCATGCCTCCAAAGATGATGTGGTTATAGGAATAAGCTTTCCGAGATATTCAAAAAGGACGGTAAATGCCATGCGCTTTGCGAAAAAAAAGGGTGCTACCGTTGTGGCAATTACCGATAACCTTGACTCTCCTTTAGCTGAAAACTCCGATCATGTCATTACTGCCAGAAGTGACATGGCATCCTTTGTTGACTCTTTGGTTGCGCCCTTGAGTGTGATTAATGCACTTATTGTTGCCATCGGGCTGAAAAGAAAACAATCAATTTACGACACCTTCGAAAATCTCGAAAAAATCTGGGATGAGTATAAGGTTTATGAAACCCTGGATAATGAGAATGATATTTCAAAGTTTAGCGATAATTAATAAGCAATGATAATTCCGGGAATTATATTAATTAAAATACCCAATATAATATAAATTATTGAAGTGGGAGACCGAAGGAATGAAAAAAAAAGTTGTTGTTATTGGGGCCGGACCCGGTGGAATAATGGCCGCGGGTAAAGCCTCAAGCCGCGGACGGGATGTAATCCTTTTCGAAAAAAACGACCGGATAGGTAAAAAAATACTTATCTCGGGGAAAGGCCGTTGCAATATTACTAACGATACGGATATTGAAGGACTTATTGAGAATACTCCCGGAAACGGTAATTTTTTATATTCAGCTTTTTATACCTTTTCCAATCGAGATTTGATTGAGTTTTTTGAAAAATTGGGTCTTAAAACCAAGGTAGAAAGAGGCGGAAGGGTTTTTCCCGTATCCGACAGTGCAAAGGATGTTAATAATGTACTTTTGAAATATTTAAAAATGAATAATGTTGATTTGAAATTAAATTCAGCGGTTAAGGAAATAAAAACAAAGGACAATGCCGTAGAAGCTGTTGTTTTAAGAGACGGAGCAACGGTATACTGCGATTCTGTGGTACTTGCCACAGGCGGTGCATCATATCCCGGTACGGGTTCAACAGGCGACGGCTATTCCATGGCAAAAGCATTGGGACACACAATTGTAGACTTAAGACCGTCACTGGTACCGCTAATCACAGAAGAACCATGGGTAAAGGATCTTCAAGGACTTACTCTTAAAAACGTTTCAATCCAGATTATAAATAATAAAGGGAAAAAAATATATTCGGATTTCGGTGAGATGCTGTTTACGCATTTTGGGGTTTCCGGGCCTGTTATATTGAGTGCCAGCAGACATATACTGGATTATAACTACAAAGATGTCAAGCTTGTTATAGACTTAAAACCTGCACTTTCAGAGGAAAAGCTTGACGAAAGAATAATAAGGGATTTTGAAAAATACTCCAGAAAGCAATTTAAAAATTCTCTGGATGATTTGCTCCCTAAAAAAATGATACCGGTAATTGTCAGCTTATCGGGTATTGAACCTGATAAATTTGTTAACCAGATTAAAAAAGAAGAAAGAAGAAATTTGGTAAAGCTCCTCAAAAACCTTACTGTAAATATCATCGGTTCAAGACCTATACAAGAGGCCATCGTAACAGCGGGAGGAGTATCTACCGATGAAATAAATCCCTCCACAATGGAATCTAAAATTGTAAAAGGACTTTTCTTTGCAGGTGAAGTAATTGACGTGGACGCCTATACCGGAGGCTTTAACCTGACAATAGCCTTCTCCACAGGCTACCTAGCAGGCATGAACTGCTAACCTCTGACAAGTATCTAAGTTAAGATAAATGTGGAAGAAACATTGTGAAGCTAGTTGTAGAGCCTGTTAATACGACGTGGAAAGGGAGAGCATTGTCTGAACGAAGTGAGTTTTGCTCGACCCCACGGAGTATTTACAGGCTCTAGACTTGCGTAACTTAAGTTTCTGGAACATTTATCTTAACTTTTACATTGTGAAGCAGTTGTAGAGCAGGTGTATTTTTTATTGAGGTTGTGCATATTATTCTATAGTAGCTTCAATAAAAATGTGGGGAGTGTTGTATTATGAAGATTGTAGTATTCAGTGTAGGCAAAAAGCAAAGGCGTCCCGGAACTAAAAAAAAGTCTGTAAACCCCGGAGCAAGATTTGAAAGGGTTCTATTTTTTTTATTTATGCTTTTCTTTATATCTCTCATCGTGGTTCAGACTGCTATGATGAACCCGTCCATCAGGACCTTTTTTAACAGTGACACCGATGTTGAGGGAAGTCCTTTGCAGTACGAGGAGTTTCTGTACAACCAAGGTGAGATTTCGATCGCTCTTTGCGATGAAGAATATAATGAAGATTTGAAGCTTTTAGTAAACGGTGATGAGGTGGCTGCATTTTCACAAAACATTATAAACCTTACGGTCAAAAACGGTGACGTTATTTCAATTGACGGAAGCCTTGCAGGCGAAGCAGAGGTTGAGCTTGTTTCAGCAAGCAGCAATATTAAAAGCAGTGACATAGGAAAGAGAATAAAAGTAAATTCTGATGTAAAACAACTTACAAGAATAATAATCGAATAATTTTTTATTGTTTTAAATTTATTATTACAGTATAATATAGTAGTGCTTAGTTTTTATTGGCACAAAAAAATATTTTAGACAGCTTGGTTTGTTAATCTACCTGATATGCCTCAGGTATTTGGGAAAGGATATTATGACTAAGGATATTAATAAAAACGAAGGATTTGGCAGCAAGGAAATTGCATCGGCGGCGATAAAGCTTGCTCTTTCATCCGACAGGGCAGAGGAAAAGCATCTTCAAGCAGAATATTTGAAGCTTGGGATACATACCGCAGCTGTAAATTATGGCGGTGAGTTCATAAATTCCGTTATGAAGATAATAGAAAGGGCTGTTGTTTCGTCAAAAAGAGAGGGAGTTATTGCCGATAACCATGTTGAAGAAGGTGCTGTTGCCGGTGCAACAAGGGAAGCACTTTCACAAATTATGCCCAAAGCATTGGGGCTTAATGTAGGTGGAAAGATCGGCATTGCCCGCTATCAAAGTCATGTTTCCGTGGCAGTTTTCTTCGGGATTGGATTGCTCCACTTAAACGAGGTATCCATAGGTCTCGGGCACAGGGTAGTTTAGTTTGCTGACAAGCATGTAGAACGGTAGAATGGAGGAATTATCAATGGTTTTGGCAGTTAGGGGTGCAACCACCGTAAAAAATAACGATGCTGATGAAATTATTGCCGAAACAGAAAAGCTTCTTCTCGAAATGGCCGATAGAAACGGGCTTTCCGAAGAAGATATAATAAGTATTATTTTTACTGTTACCCAGGATTTGGACAAGGCATTTCCTGCTGTTGCTGCAAGAAACATAGGTTGGACAAGTACTGCCCTTATGTGCATGAACGAAATAAATGTCCAAGGCAGCCTACAAAAGTGCATCCGTGTATTGATGCATGTAAACAGCGATAAAGGAAAAAATGATATAAAACATGTTTATTTAAACTCCGCTAAAGTTTTGAGACCGGATATAGGTGAATAGACGGTTTTATTATATGAAATATATTGATTCAGGAGTAACGATATGGACAGAAAAGAGAAAATAGCAATTGCAATAGACGGCCCGGCTGGGGCAGGAAAAAGCACAATATCAAAGATAATTTCAAAAAATTTAAAAATTCTATATCTCGACACCGGTGCAATGTATAGAGCCGTTGCTTTGAAAGCAATCAGGGAAGGCATTGACACACTGGACCGTGACAAGGTTTCAGAGATGGTTAACAACATAGATTTAAAGATAGTTTATTCGGGAGAATCCCAGAGAATTTTATTGGACAATGAAGATGTAACCTCCTTTATTAAAACTCCCGAAGTCTCCATAGGAGCTTCTAATGTGGCAGTTATTCCGGAGGTTAGGCTTAAGATGGTGGAGCTTCAAAGAGAAATAGCGTCAAAAAACAGTGTTGTAATGGACGGCAGGGATATAGGTACATATGTATTGCCCGATGCTGAATTTAAGTTCTTTCTTACGGCTTCTGTGGAAGAAAGAGCAAAAAGGAGGTACAATGAGCTTATAGCTGACAATAAGCATAATGTTTCTTTTGAGGATGTTAAAAAAGATATTGAATACAGGGATAAAAACGACAGCATCAGAGAATTTGCACCGCTTTCAAAAGCTTCTGACGCTATCGAAATAGATTCCACCGATTTGAGTATAGAACAAGTTGCAAATAAGATTATGGAGTATATAGAAAAAAATGGTTAAGACAATTATTATTGAAACTGCGAGGGTGTTTGTAAAACTGTTTTTTTTCTTGTTTTATAGGGTGAAGATCATAGGATTGGATAATGTACCCAAAGAAGGGGCTGCTATATTGTGTGCCAACCATGTGGGAGAAATGGATATGTTTTTTATTGGCTACAAGGTAAAACGGTTGGTACGTTATATGGCTAAATCAGAGCTTTTCAGAATTCCGATACTGTCCCCTTTGATAAAATTCTTGGGTGCATTTCCCGTTAAGAGGGGAAAAGCTGATGTGGAAGCAATTAAAACAGCATTGAGGCTTCTCGATGAGGGTCATATTGTCGGAATTTTTCCCGAAGGTACCAGGCTAAAGAACAAGAAAGGGAAAACAGTAAAGGCCAAACCGGGAGCCGCATTACTGGCTCAGAAATCCGGTGCACCGATTCTTCCAGTTGCCGTTGAAGGAAAATATCGCCCTTTCAGTAAAATAAAAATTGTTTTTGGAAAGCCATTTAGTCTTGATTTGGATAAAGATAAGAAATATACTAATAATGAGTTGGTTGAAATAAGTGAAGGAATAATGAAAAGGGTTTATTCGCTTTTGGAGGAAGGATAATTGGAAATTATAGTTGCAAAATCCGCCGGCTTTTGTTTTGGAGTTAGCAATGCCGTCAAAACCGTTTACAATCTTATAGAGAACCATGACAAGGATTCTATTTATACCTTCGGACATATTATTCATAATCCACAAGTAGTAGAATTCTTAGAATCTAAAGGTGTAAAATCGGTTGATGACATTGACAGTATATCTCAAAAAGGTCATATTGTTATAAGGGCTCACGGTGTTACACCAGAAATATATGAAAAGATTTGTAATAAGGGGTTGATTTTGGAAGATGCTACATGTCCATACGTAAAAAAAATTCATACTCTTGTAAAAGAGAAGTATGAAGAGGGTTACAGAATAATAATAGTCGGTGACAAAAATCATCCTGAAGTCATTGGGATAAATGGCTGGTGTAACAATAGTGCATACATTGTCAACAGTGCTAAGGATGCTGAAAACCTTGCCGCAACTGATGAAAAAGTTTGTGTTGTGGCGCAGACCACAATTACAAAAGAAACCTGGGATACTACAAATGAAGTTATAAAAAATAAATTTAAAAATATCACAAAATTTGATACAATATGTAGTGCCACCAGCAAGCGGCAAAATGAAGCAGCGGAAATAGCAAAACAGGTAGACCTAATGATTATAATTGGGGGGAAAGAAAGTTCCAATACCCAAAAGCTTTATGACATTTGTAAAAAATATTGTAATAACACGTATAAAGTCGAAACTACCGGTGACTTACCACCGGTAGATATAAAAAAAGTAAAAAAAATAGGTATTTCTGCCGGAGCTTCTACACCGGACTGGGTAATTGAGGAGGTTATTAAAAAAATGAGTGAATTAAACAACAAGGAAACGGTCGATTTAATGGAAAAAGATGGTGATATAGATTTCGCCAATGCTTTTGAAGAATCATTTGTAAGAATACAAGCAGGAGATACCGTTAAGGGTAAAGTAATCGGTTTTAACAGTAATGAGGTTTTTGTTGATCTGGGTTACAAAGCTGACGGTATCATATCTTTAGATGAATACTCTTATGATCCCGACTTCAAAATTGAAAATGAAGTAAAGATAGGGGACGAAATTGAAGTATTGGTTCTCATGATCAATGACGGTGAAGGCAATGTAAAGCTTTCAAAGAAAAGACTGGATGCATCAAAAAACTGGGAAGAGATAGTTAAAGCCTATGAAAACAAGACCCCGGTAAAAGCATATGTTCAAGAAGTAGTAAAAGGTGGAGTAATTGCGAGCTCAAAGGGTATTAATATATTTGTACCCGCTTCTCAGGTAAGTGACAAATATGTAAAGGATTTGAACGATTTTCTTAGAAAGAGTATTACGGTCAGGATCATTGAACTGAATGAAAAGAAACGCAAGCTGGTAGGTTCTGCAAGAGTTGTATTGGAAGAAGAAAAAGCTAACCTTGCAAACAACACATGGAATAGCATTGAAGTTGGAAAAATATATAAAGGTGTGGTAAAGAGTCTTACAGACTTTGGTGCTTTTGTTGATATTGGAGGAGTTGACGGTCTTATTCACATATCTGAGCTTTCATGGTCAAGAGTTAAACATCCTTCAGAAGTGCTGAAAGTCGGAGACACTGTTGAAGTTTCAGTTTTAGAGTTCGATAAAGAAAAGAACAAGGTGTCCCTGGGATATAGAAAAATGGAGGACAACCCATGGTATAAAGCCGGACAAAAATATAATGTCGGTGATATTGTAAACGTAACGGTTCTGCGTTTTGCTTCCTTCGGAGCCTTTGTTGAGTTGGAACCGGGTGTTGACGGTTTGGTACACATTTCACAGATATCAACAAAACATCTGGCAAAAGCCAGTGATGTTCTGGAAGTTGGAATGAAAGTCGACGCTAAAATTATTGAAATGGATATAGAGAACAAAAAAATAAGCCTTAGCATAAAAGAAGTAAAACCGATAGATCCTCCTGAAAGTGAAGAAGAAAAAGCTAAGAACGCTGCAGGCGAATCTGCTGAAAACGCTGAGGTAGAGCCCAGTGAACACAAGGAGGACATGAATATAACATTAGGAGATATAATAAATCCAACAGAATCTTAAAGCCTTATTTATAGTGGTGAAAAGATTCTAAAGAAAATTATGAAATAGCTGATAAAGCCCGTTACAATAGGTAATGGGCTTTCATTTTTAAGCTTTTCAGGCTTGCTTTATTATGCTTCTTCCAACTATTATTCACTTCAGTAGTGTTCCCACAACAAGCAAGAAAATATAATAGTTAATGATTGTTCCTCCGCCCACTACTATATCACCGTGATCTTTTATATTGCTTAAAATATATTTCATTTTTCTGTAAATACGATAATAAACATAAAAAATGAAGAAATTAAGAGCATAATCATTATAATTTGGTATAAGCAAGAAAAATAAAAATAATTCGAATTTTCTATTGACATTCAGGTCAAACATGCTAAAATAGTTTTTGTTGAAATTATAAGATTTCAAATTAAGGAAAGGTTGATGATAATTTTAATTAATTGAAGGGGGAAAAGAAATGAATGCTTTGGGCCGTCATATATTGGCTGAACTGTACGGATGCGATGCGGCAATTATAAACAATCGCAATTTAATTGAAAAAATAATGGTTGAATCAGTACTTGAAGCGGGTGCTGAAGTTAGGGAAGTCGCATTTCACAAATTTAGTCCTCAGGGTGTAAGCGGTGTGGTAGTTATATCCGAATCCCATCTTACAATTCATACATGGCCGGAATTAGGATACGCTGCCGTAGATGTCTTTACCTGTGGAGAAAAGGTTAACCCATGGGATGCTTGCAATTACCTGACAGAAAGGTTGAACGCCAAGCATATGACTGCAACCGAGGTGAAACGAGGTGTATTCGAAGAACCTGTTAAAGTTGCAAATTTATAATTTAATATTAAAATAGATCTTAAAAAGCGTGCAAATATTGCACGCTTTTATTAGTAGGGTAAGATAAAATTGATAATTTAAGGAGGCATTGGTCATGAAAAAGAGAGAATTTATTTATTTGATAGTTATTATTAGCGTTATATGCGTAAGCTTGTTTCTTTTTCTTGAAAACCGGAAATTAAAGGCTGAGAATGCTTTACTTGTAAATAATAGCAAAGATCAAGGAAATGTAAGCACCGATTATAATAAAAGTAACAATACGGATTTGAGTAAGCCAGAGAACATCGATAAAAATACCGAAGATTTAGACCATTCTGAAATAGAGAATAAAAATGCGGAAGATAAAGAAGAGAAAGGAGTATATATTAAACCCTTATTTAAGATAGACGTTTATCAAACCGGTACCGATTACTCTAATGTTCCCGCATATGGTCCAGTGTGCACATTAAATGCATATGGAGTAAATTTCTCAAATGCTGTAAAAATAATCGGGCAGGAAGATGATTACCTGACCCGTATATCTATTGAGGGCGTCATACCTACCTGGGCAATAGAACGTGATGATAATTACAATATAAATAATGATTATAATATAGAATATGTTAATAATAAAATTATGTATATATTAAACGACGAATGCAATGTTTTTCTTACTCCTGAAGACAATTCAAAAATCGTGTTTACCACACAAAGAGGAAAAGCCGTTACCGTTTCGGCAAAATACGAAGATTGGTACTTTATTACCATGAATTATAACATGGATCCCAACTTACTTCATTACGGATGGGTGAAAAAATCTTGTTTGGGATATTATGAAGACTTCGACAGCAATATCGGTCTTGATGTAAATATAAAAAAAGGCAGTCCTGTAATATATATGGGAGAAGATGAATTTGAAATAATAAACAGCTCTACGGAATGGGGGGAGATTTCTGAAGAAACAGACAACGAATACGTTTTAAAAATGCCGGGACTTTGTTTCCTTACAATAGAAAAAAAGTATGTTGAACCGTTCAGCAGAAGAGAACAATAATATAATAACATGGCTATGAATAGGGTTTCCATACATCGGGGAAGTATTTACAGTCACTATTAACTATGCTAAAATATTGATAACTGAGAGTTCATATTATAAGTTATTATGTATACAAAGTTTTCGTTATATTCTGTTCAAGTTATTCAGAATCGGTTTTTACACATGTCAAAAAACGAATGGAGAGTAAACCTGATGATTATGGATTACGAAGGCTTCAAGAAAGAAATACTTTCACTTACTCAAATTGACCTCAGTTCGTATAAAGAAAAACAAATGAAAAGAAGAATTGACTCTTTGTTAGTCAGAAACGGTTTTAAGGATTACAAATCCTATTTGGATGCACTCAAGGTTAACAAAGAATTATATAATGAATTTATAAACTATATAACAATTAATGTGTCTGAATTTTATAGAAATCCGGATCAATGGATTAAACTAAAAGAGATTATACTTCCATATCTCCTGGAAAAGAGCAGCACCCTTAAAGTATGGAGTGCTGCCTGTTCCAGCGGTGATGAACCTTATACCCTTGTTATGATATTAAATGAGTTTATGCCTCTAAGCAAAATAAAAATTATAGCAACGGACATAGACGAGGAAATATTGCGCAAGGCAAAAAACGGCGTATACACCCAAAAAAGTTTAACAAAACTTCCGGACAATTATATAAAGAAATATTTTAAAAGAGAAGGAGATATTTTTTCAATAAATGAAGAGGTAAAAAACTGTGTTGAATTTAAAAAGCATAATCTTCTGTCAGATCCTTACCCTACCAATTGTGACCTAATAGTATGCCGGAACGTACTTATATACTTTACTGAAGAGGCTAAGGTTGACATTTACAATAAATTCAACAGATCGCTGAAAACCGGAGGAATACTTTTTGTGGGAAGTACCGAGCAAATTGTTTTATTCAGTAAATATAATTTAAAGCCGATGCAAACATTTTTCTATAAAAAAACAGGAGATTTATGATCTTCAAAGATTATTTCGCTTAATTACTAATGGGGAGGTATTTTAACATATATGATTAAAAGAATAATTGCATGGATACTTTTGGCAGGTTTTATACTTTTACTATTGAATCTTGCTATTTTCAGAATTTATTGGGAAATCAGCCTCACGGTTTATATATTTATTATGCTAATATATGTTTTTTTCGGTTTATCGAAAAGACAATAGTTTTATATTTGGGTATATAAAAACCGATTCCGGCCAATACTTTTTATGAGGTGTTTTAATAAAACTATCCATATATTTATAAGCTGGGAGTTGGTTTTTATGGTTGTTGCGGTTCAAAGCGGCTTGGAAAACATTAAGAAGGAGCTTAAAAAAAGAGGCTTTGAAGTTGTGGACTTAGAGACTTATAACTATCCCATAGATGCAATAGTTTATGAAGGCAATTCCTTTCAAATATCACATATCTCCAGGAACAATATGCCTGAAATGAATTCGGGGCTAAGAGCAAATTACGGGGTTTTTATTATTAATTCCCTCGGTAAAAGCATTGATGAAATTGAAGATATGCTAAAGTCGAGGTATTACAGTCCGTTGTTTTAATCATATTTCAGAATTATTGGCTTATGTTCAAAAAAAAATATTGACAAACATTTCACGAAGTGTTAATCTAATGATGATAAAACCAAGTAATACAGTGGGAATTAGGAGGAACCCCGTTAATGAAACTGACTACTAAAGGAAGATATGGAGTTAAGGCCATGATTGATCTTGCTCTTCAAGGTAGTGAAGAACCTGTTTCTCTGAAAAGTATTGCCGAAAGACAAAACCTTTCAGAGAATTATTTGGAGCAGCTTTTTGCCGTTCTTAAAAAGTCAGGTCTTGTTAAGAGTGTTAGGGGGGCACAGGGAGGCTACTTACTGGCCGGAAATCCTGCTGATATAACAATAGGTTCCATTCTAAGATCTTTAGAAGGATCTTTGGCACCTGTTGATTGCGTTTTGGAAGAAGATCCCGTTAAGTGTGATAAATCCGATTCTTGTATTACAAAATTTGTTTGGGAAAAAATAAGAGATAGCGTAAACAGCGTTGTTGATTCAATTACCTTGGCTGATTTAATAGCCGAGTATAAAAAGAAAAATGATGCTAAAGATTGTACATCCAATACTTAAGGGCATTTTTTAAGGGCATTTAACAGACCGGCATTTTTTAATTATTGATTAAATTATTGTGGGCTTTTGCTCAAAAAAATGTTTTATTAGTTTTTTTAAGGGAACATATATATTAATGAAATATATTAAAAAAAATACTATATTATAAAAAGTAAGGGAGTAATCACAATGAATGACAGGCATATATACTTGGACCATGCTGCTACCACACCGGTAAAACCTCAAGTACTTGAAGCAATGCTTCCGTACTTTTCAGATAAGTTCGGCAACGCTTCCACAATTTATTCCGTTGGAAGAGAAAGCAAGAAGGCTCTGGAAGAAGCTAGGGAAAAAGTGGCAACAGCCTTGGGTGTAATGCCAAGGGAGATATTTTTTACAGGTTCCGGTACCGAAGCGGATAACTGGGCAATTAAAGGAACTGCATATGCCAATAAAGACAAGGGAAGGCATATAATAACCACATCAATAGAGCATCATGCAGTATTACATGCGTGTCAATACCTTGAAAGTGACGGCTTTAAGGTCACGTATCTACCGGTTGATGAAAACGGACTAGTATCGCCACAGCAAGTATTGGATGCAATTACACCTGAAACAATATTGATAAGCATAATGTTTGCAAACAATGAGATCGGTACTATTCAACCCATTGGCGAAATCGGTAAGATTGCAAGGGAAAAAGGTATCATCTTCCATACAGACGCAGTTCAGGCTGTAGGAAACATACCCATCAATGCAAACGATTTGAACGTAGACCTTCTTTCCTTGTCAGGTCATAAGTTTTACGGTCCCAAGGGAGTGGGAGCATTATATATAAGAAAAGGTGTCAAAATTGCATCCTTTTTACACGGAGGAGCCCAGGAAAAAGGGAGAAGGGCAAGTACTGAAAATGTTCCTGCAATAGTCGGCCTCGGAAAAGCAATTGAACTGGCTACTCAAAATATTGACGAATACAATAAAAAGCTCATAGAACTAAGAGACAGAACAATTAATGAGGTTATGGAAAAGATACCGTTTGTACGGTTAAACGGTGACAGGTACAAAAGACTTCCGGGTAACGTAAACTTTTCCTTTGAGTTTATTGAAGGGGAATCGCTATTATTAATGCTTGATATGAAAGGAATTGCCGCATCCAGCGGTTCTGCGTGCACATCGGGTTCTCTTGACCCGTCCCACGTACTACTGGCAATCGGTTTACCTCACGAAATAGCTCATGGGTCTTTACGAATAACCTTCGGAGAAGAAAACACTCATGAAGATGTTGACTACTTGATGGAAATACTGCCTATGATAGTTAACAGGCTGAGAGAAATGTCACCATTATATGAAAAAGTGAAAAGAGGGAATTAATATGTATAGTGAAAAGGTTATGGATCATTTTATGAATCCTAGAAATGTTGGGGAAATAGAAAATGCTGACGGTGTTGGCGAGGTCGGAAATGCCAAATGCGGAGATATAATGAAAATGTATCTCAAAATTGAAAACAACGTAATAGTAGATGCTAAATTTAAAACTTTTGGATGTGGGGCAGCGGTTGCAACCAGCAGCATGGCAACGGAGATGGTTATCGGAAAAACAGTCGATGAGGCACTTCAAATAACCAACAAAGCGGTTGCTGAGGCTTTGGACGGCCTTCCTCCGGTAAAAATGCACTGCTCCAACCTTGCAGAAGAGGCAATAAAAGCAGCTATAGATGATTATATGTGCAAGAACGGTCTTTCATCGGGAGATGAAAAAGGCAACGCATGCAGTAGAAGATGTGATGACATACATCATCACGAAAACGAAGAAGATTAAAGGACGGTATTTCTTGCAATGGGAAAGAAAAAGGTTTTGATTGGTATGAGCGGCGGCGTTGACAGTTCAGTAGCTGCCGCTGTACTTTTGGAACAAGGGTATGAGGTTATAGGAGCAACCATGCAAATCTGGCCCGATATGAGTGAAGAGGACAAGCTAACTGAAGGAGGTTGCTGCTCGCTTTCAGCTGTGGATGATGCACGAAAAATCGCAAACATGCTGGGGATTCCGTATTATGTCTTAAACTTTAAGGATGTTTTCGAAAAGAAAGTAATATGCTACTTTAAGGATGAATACCTCAAAGGAAAGACTCCAAATCCCTGTATTGCATGCAATAGATATGTCAAATTCGAAACCATGTTGAATAAGGCTCTGTCCATGGGTATAGACTATGTTGCCACAGGACATTATGCAATAATAACCTATGATGAAGACAGGGGAAGGTATTTGCTGAAAAAATCGGCTACTCAGAAAAAAGACCAGACCTATGTTCTTTATAACCTGACTCAGAATCAACTCAGCCGGATACTTATGCCCATAGGTGAGTTCACCAAAGAACAAGTCAGGGAAAAAGCAAAGGAAATGGGTATGCATGTTGCTTCAAAATCCGACAGTCAGGAAATATGTTTTGTTCCCGATAACGACTACAGTAAGTTTATTGAAGAATACTCCGGCAAAAAGATTAGTACCGGAAACTTTATTGACACAAAAGGCAACATATTGGGAAAACACCGGGGAATAATTCATTATACCGTAGGACAGAGAAAAGGTCTCGGTATTGCTTTAGGAAAGCCCATGTACGTTGTAGGCATTGATGCAAAAAACAACAATGTTATACTGGGTGAAGAAAAGGATGTGTTTTCAAATACTCTTTTTGCCCATGATCTAAACTTTATATCTATAGACAAGCTGGAGCAGCCGATGAGAGTTAAGGCCAAAATAAGGTATTCCGCTAAAGAAGCGGATGCAACCATATATCCTCTTGAGGATGATTTGGTAAAGGTGGAGTTTGACGAACCTCAAAGGGCTATAACTCCGGGACAGGCTGTGGTTTTCTATGACGGTGATATAGTAGTGGGCGGAGGAACAATCAAAGAGAAGAGTAATATTCCAGAAACTTAAGTTACTTCCATATTATTCTTCACTTTTAGTCAAAGCACTACTTTAGTCAATGTACTGCAAAATTTAATTTAGCATTGTAACTTAGAAGAATATATGTTACAATACTAAATAATGCAAAACAATATAATGCAGAAAGCAATGACGGAGAAGATATAAATCTTACAGTAGCTATTCATGTCGGCATTTAGAGAGGAGTCCGGCCGGTGAAAGGACTTTTGCGCTTGAATGAGCGAATTACCCTCCTGAGTTTCGCACTGAAAGTATAAGTAGGTGTTGACGGCAGTCACCCGTTATAGTGACAATGTTAATGAGGTATGTCGGAAAGAATCCGGCATGCGAATTAAGGTGGTACCACGGGAGCTTCTCGTCCTTAGATCAGGATGAAAAGCTTTTTTTATTGTAAATTCTGATGGGGATAATAAAGAAAAGTGCGGAAGACTCTAAAACTAAAGTAACTGGTATACTATTACATTATATTAGAATATTAATCCGGAGGTGTATTTATGGCAAGTGTATATGAAACCCTAAAAGAAAGAGGGTTTATTGCCCAGGTAACTCATGAAGAACAAATAAAAGAATTATTGGAGAAGGAAAAAGTTACTTTCTATATCGGATTTGATGCCACTGCTGACAGCCTTCATGTAGGTCATTTTCTGCAATTGGTCGTTATGGCACATATGCAAAAGGCCGGGCATAAGCCTATTGCTCTGGTAGGAGGCGGAACCACAATGGTCGGTGACCCTACCGGAAAAACCGATATGAGAAGAATGATGACCCGGGAAGAAATAATCCACAATGCAGAAAATTTCAAGAAACAAATCTCCAAATTCATCGATTTCAGTGACGGAAAAGCATTGATGGTGGACAATGCAGACTGGCTCCTTGACTTGAATTATATTAAATTTTTGCGTGAGATAGGAGTTCACTTCTCGGTTAACAGGATGCTGACAGCTGAGTGCTTTAAATCAAGGCTTGAAAAAGGACTTTCCTTTATCGAGTTCAATTACATGCTCATGCAAAGCTACGACTTCCTGAAATTATATCAGGATCACGGTTGTATAATGCAGCTGGGCGGTGATGACCAGTGGTCAAACATAATCGGAGGAATTGAGCTTATCAGAAGAGTTGAAGGAAAAGAAGCCTATGGTATGACCTTTACCCTTTTAACCACCAGCGAAGGTAAAAAGATGGGCAAAACTGAAAAAGGTGCTCTATGGCTTGATGCTGAAAAGACTTCTCCTTATGATTTCTATCAATACTGGAGAAATATACACGACGCAGATGTTATTAGGTGTCTAAAGCTGCTCACCTTCCTTCCTATGGAAGAAATCGAGAAGTTAGCGCAGCTTAAAGACCAGGAGATAAACATTGCGAAAAAAATATTGGCTTTTGAGGTAACAAAGCTTGTTCATGGAGAAGAAGAGGCCCTTAAGGCTCAAAAAACCGCTGAAGCCCTTTTTTCCAAGGGAACAAGCAGTGACGATATGCCAACTACTGAAATAGCCTTACAAGAGCTTTCAGAGGGAATAAACATTATTGATTTGCTTTTAAGAGCCAAATTGATACCGTCCAAAGGTGAAGGCCGCAGACTCATTGAGCAGGGTGGAATCTCCGTAAACGACAACAGGGTTGAAGGCTTTGATAAGATCATTAATAAAGACGATCTGATAAACAATGAGCTGATTATAAAGAAAGGAAAGAAGGTTTACCACAGAATAAAACCCGTTTAAAGAAGTTGCCTGTACTGTATTCTAATTAAGGAAAGGCTAAGCAATTTAAAATAAATAACTGATGAGTGCAATTAATTTTGGAAGAAAAATAATACCGGATACTTAAGTTTCCGGTTTATTTTTCTTCTCTTTTTACATATCCGTTAATTAATGAATAATTTATTTAATGAACAATATCAAGAAGCAATGGATGTAAAAACAGGTTTCCTGTTTTCAAAATGAGTTGTATATTTAAAGCCTGCCTTAAGAAGCAGCTCCCTTATATAATCAAATTTATACCCTAAATATTCGGGAGTGTGGGCATCAGAACTGGTGCAAACTATTTCTCCGTTTAATTCCCTATATCTTTTTATTATTTCATAGTCCGGCATGGGCGAATCCAGCTTATACCGAAACCCTGAGGTATTTATCTCTATACCTTTTCCGTCGGAAATAAGTTTATTTAGTATGGCATCAATATAATCTCTATAGTCATTAATTGATAATGTCTTGTCGTCATAACATCCATATCTCCTTATGAGATCAATATGTCCCAGCACATCAAAATCATCAAAGAGTGATATGCACTCTAAAACTGCTTCCAGATACCGTGAATAGGATTCTTTCTTGGATTTTCCCCTGCAAAAGTCACCGTTATGCAAATCCAATTTATCTACAACATGAACCGATCCAATCACAATATCAAAATCATACTTTTTCACAACCTCCAGAGATTCCTTTACCACATGGGGCTGTATTCCTACTTCAATGCCCTTAAATACCTTGATTTCCTTACAATCTTGCTTCAAACGGTCCATATATTCCGAATATTTATTAAAATCGATTAAAAAAACATCGTCATAGTCAGGGTAATCATAATCGAGGTGGTCTGTGAAGGCAATACCCTTAAGACCCATCTTTCTTGCTGTTTCCACTGCCAATACTGCATCCATGTTGCTGTCTCCTGAAAAGCTGCTGTGAACATGACAATCAAACATATATTTACCTCCAGAAAAATTTAGTCGGTACCGGTTACATATTATTTATAAAACATGTATTTCAATTAGTCAAGGAAAACAGGTTTTAACATGAATCTAATTTCCCTGTACCGATAAGACTATAGAACCAAAATTTCGACTTTTATATTGAAAATATTCTAAAAATAAAGTAAAATATAAATATAGTGTTAAGAAGGTTTATTATGATTTTTACTATAAACAGTCATAATTCTCGCTTATAAAGCATTTCAAATATCTACTTTATTACAGATTAGATATTCTATTTCTGTTTTGTTTTCATTTTATAGGGGAATATTGTTCAATAAAATAGCTCAACATGATACTGTTGTTCAAACATTTATTAACCGGCCATGAATGCTTACATAAAAACCGCAAGCAATTAATTGTCTATTCGGTTATATATATTTACGCAGTTTTTACAGTGTTTCTCATTGAGGAGGATATATATGAGGAAAAAGATTGTAGAAGTGTCAACAGATTATAAAATTATGATAGTGGACGATGAAGAAGGAATAATCAATTCAATGAGAGTTATGCTTACACGCAGCGGTTACTATTGTGTGGGTGTTTCCAATCCATTGGAAGCCATTGAAATACTGAAAAAAGAGAATTTTGATATGATTATACTTGACTATATAATGACACCGATACACGGTGATGAGGTTGTGTCCAAAATAAGAGAGTTCAACAAGGATATTTATATCTTGCTGCTTACCGGTCACAAAGACCTTGCACCGCCGCTTGAAACCATCAGAGTCCTCGATATACAGGGTTATTGTGAAAAGGGAGACAGGTTTGACCAGCTTCTTCTTTTAATTGAATCCGGTATAAAATCCATATCCCAAATGCGCACTATAAAGCGTTTTAAGGATGGTTTAAATAAAATACTTCAGGCAGTGCCTAAAATTTATCAGTTGCAGCCAATAGGCACGATTCTTGAAGAAATTCTTGAAGGATTGATGCCTTTGGTAAACAGCAAGAATGCGTTTATACTGGTGGATGACTGCAACAGCGATATGAACGAAATAATATACAAGGGCGTAGGCGATTACAACATGAAAGTGGATTCAATGGTTACCATGCTTTCTCCGGACCTTATGGAGCAAATAGGCCGTGCAAGAGAAACCGGGGAAATAATCCAGATGGATCATGGAATCATTTTGCCTTTGCTTAACGAAATAAATAAATCCAGCGGGGTTATCTATATTGAGAGCTATAATTTCGACGAAGGGCTTCGCTTACTTGAAATATATTCAACCCAAGCAGCATTGTCAATAAACAATGCTTTTCTGCATTCTCTAATTAACATGAAAAAAGAGGAGCTGGACAGGACATATCAAGAACTTCGAAACAGGTATATCGATACCATCGAAGCTTTACGCCTGACCGTTGATGCAAAGGATATATACACCCGAGGACATTCCGACCGAGTTGCATACTATGCTAGAAAATTGGGAGAAGCCTTTGGTTTATCTGAAAATGAACTGGAACTTCTTAATGTAGGAGGAATATTCCACGATATCGGAAAAATCGGAACCGCCGACGATATACTTTTTAAAACCGACAAGCTTGATTACGATGAATATGAAGAAATTAAGAAGCATCCATTAAAAGGGGCTTATATACTGTCTGCCATTTCAATGTTTAAAGACGTTGTTCCGTTGGTAAAATACCACCACGAAAGATATGACGGAAAGGGTTACCCGGAAGGTCTTAAAGGCGATGAAATTCCGTTTCTGGCAAGAATATTGTCGGTGGCAGATGCCTTTGACGCCATGATGTCAGACAGAAAATACAGGTCAAAGCTGAATCTTGAAGAAACAATAGAGCAGTTTCGTATTAACTCGGGTACACAGTTTGATCCTAAAGTTGTCGATATGCTTTTGAAAATTTTGGATAATTACGAATTGATGCAGATGGAACTTAAGGAAACCTTTTCATAGATGTTTATCTTGGTGTATTTTAGATATATAATATTATTGTTTAGTTATTTAATTGAACGGGAGGAAAAAGCATATGTCAGAAAACAAAACCACCGGACAGCAATTGTCGGAAGAGCTTTATTACAATACTTCTAACGTGTGGAATAAAATAAGTGATGAAGAATCGAATCAAATATCTTCTTTTTCCGAAGACTACAAGAAATTTCTGGATAGTTCCAAAACAGAAAGAGAATTTGTAAAAGAAGCGGAAAAACTGGCTAAAGCCAGGGGTTTTGTGTCAATTGAAAACATTATTAATTCCAATACCGCCCTCAAACAGGGAATGAAGGTTTACAGGGTACTTAAAAACAAAGCAATTGCCCTTGCTGTAATCGGTTCAAAACCGTTGGAGCAGGGCATTAATCTTGTGGGTGCTCATATTGATTCACCAAGGCTGGACTTAAAACCCAATCCTGTCTATGAATCAAGAGATATGGTATTTTTGAAAACCCATTACTATGGCGGAATCAAAAAATATCAATGGGTAACAATACCTCTTTCCATGCACGGAATTATAATTAAAAAGGACGGCAGCAGCGTAGAAGTGGTAATTGGAGAAGATGAAAACGATACCGTATTTACAATCACCGATCTTTTACCTCACCTTGCAGCGGGACAAATGCAAAAGAAAATGAGTGAAGGTATTACAGGCGAAGGCCTTAACATCCTTTCAGGTTCAATTCCCTATAATGATGAGAAGGTAAAGGAAAAGGTCAAATTAAATATATTAAAAATCCTTAATGAAAAATACGGCATAGTTGAAGAAGATTTCCTATCTGCTGAAATCGAGATGGTTCCGGCTTTTAAAGCCAAGGATGTAGGATTTGACAAAAGCATGGTGGGTGCTTACGGTCAGGATGACAGAGTGTGCGCATATACTTCATTAAGGTCAATATTGGATCTTGAAAACATTGAAAGAACCGCAGTTTGTATTTTGACCGACAAAGAAGAAATCGGAAGCATGGGAAACACCGGAGCCCAATCCAGCTTTTTGGAGAATTTTATTGCAGACATCTGTGCTTTAAGTTTGAGTAAATACACCGACATAGTATTAAGAAGATGCATAATAAACTCAAAAATGCTTTCAGCAGACGTGGGTGCGGCTATTGATCCAAACTATGAGAATGTGTACGACAAGCTTAACTCGCCCTTTATCGGAAAAGGAATTGTACTTGTAAAATATACCGGTGCAAGGGGAAAATCCGGATCCAGCGATGCCAATGCAGAGTTTATGGGGGCCGTAAGGAAACTCTTTAATGACAACAGTATCGTATGGCAAACCGGCGAGTTGGGTAAGGTAGACGAAGGTGGAGGCGGTACCGTTGCTCAGTTTATGGCCAACATGGGAATGGAAGTAATAGATTGCGGCGTAGCAGTCCTGTCAATGCATTCACCCTTTGAGGTGACAAGCAAGGCAGATATATATATGGCATACAAGGCTTACAAAACATTTTTGGAAAAAATGAAATAAAATAAACTATTTGAATTCTCAAGTGAAAAAGAAGGGGACAAACCCTTCCTTTTCACTTTTTATTTAAGGCTGTTATCATATTTGAAATTTTCTTTTATTATCTTGTTGGTCTCATATTCGTCCATGATATAGTACCATGCACCGTCCAATACGGATTCTCCCGGAACCTTAAAGGTTTGAATACTGTCAGCCTGTATCTTTGTAACACTGTTGGACATCTTTAAAACTTCGCTCATGCTGATATTGGTTTCAATATTGCTAAACACGGTGTTAATTATGTCGTCCAATCTGGTAATATAAAATATGTTCATCTTTTGTCTTATAAGTTCTCTTATAAAGTTTTGCTGAGCTTCAATTCTTTTCAGGTCGCTTCCGTCATAATATTGATTAACCTTGCCGTTGTTATACTGTCTGAACCTCATAAACTGCTCGGCTTTCGCTCCGTCAAAGTGTTGCGGTCCCTTTTTTATGTGAATATGAAGGCCTTGTAAAGGATCATCCCAGTCCATATCCACAGGAACATTGTAGTCTACTCCTCCAAGGGTATCTATAATTTTTCTGAAGGAAGAGGTATCGATAAAAGCGTAGTATTCAACATCCACTCCCAGAAGATTGCTTACCGTTTTAACGGCTAATTCTCCACCACCCCTGGGATATGCGGAATTTATTTTTGCCCTCTTGCCGTCTATAGTAACACTGGTATCCCTGGGTATTGAAAGAATACTAAGCTTTGAGGAAGAGGGATTAAAGTTAACCAACATCATTGTGTCGGTGTTGTTGTTTACCTTGTCACCGCCCAAAACAAGAACATTAATGGGCTTGTTATTTTCCTTGAAAGGAACCAGTATTTCGTGGATCAGTGCACCCGACTTATTTTCGGGCTTTTCTTCAACAATATTTAAATTAATGTATAAAAGAGTAAGCGACCCCATAAAAAACATAAAAACCGATAATATTGAACAAATAATCAAATAAAATTTCCTAAAATTCATAACATCTTCTCCAGTTCTAAAATTTTCTGTAGCTCTTATTGCAAATTACTGCTGAAAGCTGTAATTCCGATAATGGCTTACAACTCACAAAATACGATTACAACAATAAAATACAATGGATTAACTGCCATTATCACCATTGTCATCATTGTCGTTGTGCTCATCAACATAATTTGATAACGGATTGCGTTCTACAGCCGATTTTAACTGCTGGCTGTCTACATGGGTATATATCTCAGTAGTTGATATGCTCTCGTGACCCAATATTTCCTGCAGTGCCCTGATATCAACCTTTCCATGCTTATACATCAATGTAGCCGCCGTATGCCTCAATTTATGAGTGGAATATCTTTGAGGATCAAGTCCGGCCGCCTTTATATACTTTTTTACAATATGCTGGACTGTTTTATTGCTTATCCTCTGCTTTCTTTCACTCAAAAAAAGTGCGTTCTTATCCTTAACCCCTTCCACAGGCCGTACCTTCAAATATGCCTCAATTGCCTTCTTGCATGCCGTGTTAAGGTAGATTGTTCTTTCCTTGTCGCCCTTTCCCACAACAGTCAGGATATCGTTTTTTATATTGCTCAGATTGATTCCTACAAGCTCGGAAAGTCTAAGCCCGCAATTCAAAAACAGTGTTATAATCGCAAAATCCCTTTCTCTGTGCTCTCCATCGATTGCCCCTAAAAGTTTTTTGCTTTCATCTATGTTAAGATATCTCGGAAGCCTTTTCATTATTTTAGGCGATTCCAGTTCGGCAGCAGGATTTTGCTCCAAAAGCTTTGCTTTGTTTGTTATATAATTAAAAAACGATTTCAAGCTTGCAACCTTTCTTGCTCTTGAGCTTGAATTATTATCCCTGTCCCGGCTCAAAAAAGACATAAAAGAATAAAGGTCACTTAGTGTAATTTCTTTTAGCATATTCTCGTCTATGTCTTTAATACCAATAGCTTCAAAGTCTTTGTCTCTGGCCTCCAATCCTTTATGTACTTTCATATACCGAAAAAACAGTCTTAAATCATAGTAGTATTCATGAATGGTGTTTTTTGATTTTCCTTTAATTGTTTCCATATAGCTTAAAAAATCTTTAAGTATCAAAGGCGCCTCATCGAAATATGCTTCAGCCATTTTGACATCTCCTCACATCAATAAAACTATAGACGAAAACCTTCACCTTTTTGTTCGACTTTTTAATCAAAATTTTTTCTATAAAAAATTATACATTAATTAATATTATACTACATGTCTTATTTTTTTTAATAATAATTTATTAAAAAGGGTTGAAATAATAAAGCGAATGAAAAAATCAAAGATTATTCTGAAAATTTTACTTAATTTTAATAAATTTTTATGAGTTCTACCGACATAATTTCTCATTGAATCACGAATTCTATTATAGAGGGCATATCTACACTTCTGAGTTTTAGCCAAACTTAACCGGAAAAATAAAGGAGAAATGGGGGGTAATATTTATGTGTAAAAAGGTTATTGTAACTCTATTAACCGCGACCATTCTTGCTTTAATGTTTTTACCGGTAAGTGCATCAATCCTTTATGGCGACGTAAATCAGGACGGCAGCATTGACTCATTAGACCTAACTCTTCTAAAACGACATATCCTAAAAAAATCTACTATCAACTATATTGTATTTGCGGATTTAGATGGTGATGGAGAAGTAACTTCCATTGATTTTACCTTGCTAAAGAGATACCTGCTTCGTAAAATAACCGAATTTCCTGTCAATAGTCTTAATGCGGATGCCGTAAGATTAGATGAATTAATGGGGGCATCCGTTAATACAATAACAAATAGATTCGGCCAACCGAACCGCGTTGATTTAAGCAGATACGGATTTGATTGGTACATATACAATAGTGATTACAAGAAATATATTCAGATCGGTATAAAAGACGGTAAAGTCGTAGGTATATATTCAAATTCCCAATATTATAAATTCAATGAGAATATTGGAATCGGCACAAGAAAAACCTTTGTGGAAGAAGAGCTGGGTAGCCCTTTGGCGCGCATAGTAAAGGGAAGTACCAGTTATAAAATGAACGATAAAGATGAATGGAAGGTATACAATATAAATAATAAATATTATACAACATTCTTTTACGACCTAAAAAATGAAATCGATGTTATGGCTTTTATGATGATTGACTATGATACCGAGCAATCCTTGAAATCATATTACGGTACCCCCAGTGAAAGATTGCGTACAAGCTATGAAATGGAAATATTTGATATCGCCAATGCATTCAGATCAAGATATGGAAGGCCGCCGCTCAAATGGTCTAATGAAATGGCAGCCTTATCAAGAGCCTTTAGCATGGACATGGTTCAAAAGGGTTATTTTGATTTTACCGACTCCAACGGTAATATCTTTACCGACAGAATGAAAAGTTCGGGAATAAAATACAGTAACGCAGCAGAACTTATTGCAAAAGGTCAAATGGACAGTATGTTTGTCGTGGCATCCTGGATGAGCTCCAACAAAAGTTCAACAATAATAGGAATTTATGAATGTGTCGGCATAGGTGTTTCCATGGAAAGTGACGGATGTCCTGTTTATGTTTATGATACTTTCGTACCAAGCAAATATTAAAATAAATGTAAAGATTATAACAGATAAGTAAAAGTATAAATTAGTTTGGTAAGCAACGGGTTTTGATAATTCAAACAGTGACATAAGTCAATTTACGGTGACTTATGTCACTGTTTAATATAATGCAAACAAAAGGGGAGATTTTTGATGAAAAAACTGTTGCTGGCGCTAATTGTTATTACCTTGGTTTTTAGTATGATTTCTGCCGGTGCAGCCACTAGATACGGTGACTTGGATGGGGACGGTTCTATTGACTCACTTGATGTAACGATACTTAAAAGAGGAATTCTTAAAAAGCTAACCATTGAAGATCCTGTAGCGGCTGACTTGGATGGAGACGGAGAAATTACTTCATTGGATTTGACACTGTTAAAAAGATACGTGCTGAAAAAAATATCCGGTTTTCCCGTTGAAAGCTCCAACCCGACAGTAACACCCACTTCTACACCTATTATTACACCTTCTCCCACACAAATCGATGAAGAAGCCTGGAAAAACAATACCGGTACAATTAATTTAGGCGATACGATAACCTTTACCGGCGAAGGAATATCGGTAAGCGGTTCGGTCGTTTCCATCACAAAAGGCGGTGACCATGAAGTTACCGGTACATTGAACAACGGTATGATTTATATTAAAACCAAAGAAAGAGTAAAACTAAGACTCAGCGGTGTCAATATAAAGAATAACAACGGTCCTGCGATTTACTTTGACGATGCGGACAAAGCGTTCATCACAATAACGGAAGATACCGTAAACTATCTTGAAGACGGAACCTCATACAGCGATAAAGATGCAAAAGCCGCATTGTTTAGCAATGATACATTGGAAATTAAGGGTAAAGGTACTTTGAACATTAAAGGAAACTATAAGCACGGTATTGCCAGTGATGATAAAATAATCATCGAAAACGGTAATATTAATATAACAGCTGCTTCCGACGGATTACACGCAAATGACAGTATAAGGATCGATAAAGGAAAAATCGATATCACTGCTAATTCAGACGGTATTGACTGTGAGGGTGATATTGAGATTAATGGCGGAACCCTTAAAATAAAGGCTGATGGTGACGGAATCAAGTCTGAATTGGATTTGGTTATAAACGACGGTAAAATTAACATAAGCAAGAGTACTGAAGGTATAGAAAGTAAGGCAGCAATGATTGTCAATGGAGGTGAAATAAACTTAACAGCCAGTGAAGACGGTATAAACGTTGCCAACAGCTTCACCATTAACGGTGGAACCATATACACAACCGGTGGAACCGACGGACTTGATTCAAACGGTCCGATAAACATTGCCGGCGGTTACATAGTTGCAGTTGGAGGCGATATCCCCGAAGGCGGTATTGACTGCGACAGAAATGCACTGAGCATCACGGGAGGAACTCTTATTGCAATTGGAGGTTCCAACAGCTCTCCTACAGCCAATTTATGTACCCAGTGTGTGGTTTTACTTGGACGTGCTACAGCTAATTCCGTCATAAGAATTGAAAAAGACGGAAAAGAAATCCTGAACTTTACAGTTCCGAGAGCTTATCAAAATATGGTGTTCAGTTCTCCTGACCTTGAACTGAATTCCAACTATGTTGTATACATTAACGGAAATCAGATACTAACCTTTACAACAAACTCAATTGTAACCAATGCAGGTACCGGTGGAGGACCGGGCGGCGGTTGGTTTCCACGCTGATAAAAAAATATAATTTTTACTTGGAGCTCTGTTAGTTTATGTGTATAATACTATATATAATGTATTAATAAAGCGGACAACGCAGTATGATTTTTCATATTGCGTTGTCTACGCTTATAATTGCAACTTCAAGATAATTAAGGGAGATTATGATGAAAACAAACAGCATTGTTTTAATCGGTATGCCCGGCTCCGGTAAGACCACAGTCGGACAGCCGCTTTCAGAAGCTCTGGGAATGAGTTTTGTTGATACCGATAAGATTATTTTTGAAAAGGTAAATAAACCGCTCAAGGATATTGTAGCCCAGGATGGACTTGAAAAATTTCTTGAAATTCAAGAACAAATACTGTTGGGTCTGGATTTAAACAATAGGGTTATTTCCACCGGCGGCAGCGTTGTGTACAATAAGGCCGCTATGGAATTTCTAAAGAAGAACGGTATTGTTTTTTATTTAAAGGAGGACTTGGAGATACTTGAAAAAAGGCTTGCCTCCGGAAGAAGGCTGGCGAGAAACAGCGAACAGAGCTTTGCTGACATATATGCCGAGAGAGCACCTCTTTACGAAAAATATGCCGATGTAACAATAGACTGCTCAAATAAAAGTGTTCAGTCAATAGTAACGGAAATAACAAGTATTTATAATGAGTTTAAAGCTAAAAGTTAATCTCATTCCTATACTTGTTCTTGTAGCTTTAAGTATTTGATTTTGCAAAACATTTAGTTATTTTTAATTATTACGGAAACAAAGGAGAGAAGGTAGGATGGTAGGGAATACATTTGGCAGAATATTTAGGGTAACCACCTGTGGGGAGTCATATGCAGGAGCTTTTCGTAAAAATCCCAATGTACCGAAAGAATTATATGGCGGGTTAATGACAATTGTTGATGGCGTTCCTCCGGGAATTAAACTAACGAGTGAGCTTATACAGGAAGAGCTGGATAAAAGAAGACCCGGCAAATCAGCCCTGGACACACCAAGAAAAGAATCGGACAAGGTATTTATTTTTTCCGGTGTCATGGAAAATGACATTACCACCGGTGCCCCTGTCGGACTCATTATTCCCAATGAGGTTATAGAGGATGAACATTTAAACAAGCATAAGAGTTACAATGAAGTTATAAGACCCGGACAGGCCGGTTATACCTTTTTTAAGAAATATGGCCAATTTGCCGATAATATCGGTGCAGGACGGGCTTCCGGAAGGGAAACTGCAGCCCGGGTTGCCGCGGGTGCAGTAGCAAAGGCTGTTCTTGATACCATGGGCATTGATGTAATCGCCTTTGTAACCGAAATACATGGAATAAAAGCAGAAAATATAACATATGAAACGGCAAAGGCCAATTACCGCAAAAACGACTTAAATTGTCCCGATCTAAACAAAGCCAAAGAAATGATGGATGAGCTTTTGAAAATCAAGGCAGAAGGAGATTCCGTAGGCGGTGTTGTGGAGATAATAGCCCGGGGAGTACCTGCAGGGCTCGGTGAACCGGTTTTTGATAAACTTCAGGCAACATTGTCCCATGCACTAATGTCCATTGGTGCCATAAAAGGAATTGAGTTCGGTGACGGATTTGAACATGCAAAATTAAAGGGTTCGGAGTCCAATGATATTCCTTATTATGACGAGTCTTCCGGACGGGTACGGTTTAAGACAAATAGGGCAGGGGGAATATTGGGCGGTATATCCAATGGAGAGGATATTAGAATAAGGGTGGCAGTAAAACCGACTCCAACCATCTCAATTCCTCAGAATACCGTTAATATGTACAAGCTTGAGAATGTTGAAGTGGCATTTAAAACAAGAAACGATCCCTCAATATGTCCGAGAATTTATCCTGTATGCGAAGCAATGGTCAGGATTGCTCTGTTGGATGCTTTATATATTGCTAAAGGATATAGAGCTGTTTCCAATAATATTGATCCAAGATGGGACGATCTATAGTATTATTTATATTTTTTACTGCACATACTAAGACAGATAATTCTAAAAATGATCGTTTAGACAAATAATTATAGAGCCTGTTAATACAACGTATTTACAGGCTCTAATCTTTTAAACTTAATTATTCAGTATAATTTAAATCTTGACAATTTAAGTCTTATTTAACGCAAACCTTCAAAATATCAATTCATTATCACTCTTCTTTGAATTATCCTTTTGATTGGCTCAAAGTCATATTTCAACCGGCTTATTGCAAGCTCCTGGTCAAGCCTTAGGAGTTCAATGCACCTTTCAAGAGTACTGCTGAATTCAGGAGAAACAGCATAAAATTCAAGTCCGTATTCAAAACCAACTTTACTGACATTTTTCCATACAATACGAGCTTTAAAATTAAGTTCTATAGTTGCAATTTTTGTTTTTATTGAAAAAACCTCTCCTTTTTTAAACTCTTGCTTAGAGCATAAGGAAAGTCCATCAAGGCTAATATTCCTTATGTATGAGAAAATTTGCGCATTATCGTTTATTATATATGCACACAGGGATACGGGAAACCTCTGGGTAATCCTTTTATTTTTTATTGATTGGACATTATTAATAGTTAATGTAAAAGAATTATCCTTGTAATCAATAAAGCTCACTGTACTTTCACAGAGGTTTATTATATTTTCACTCTCGTAACCAATTACAACAGGATCGCTGTCAAAAAAGCTATATATGAGAAAATCCTTCTCAGGTTTAATAACAACCCCATCGTTGAAAGCCTCGCTTATAATGCCTCTGTTATTATTGTCGACTGAATAGTGCTTAAGTGTGACAATTTCACCGGCTTTAAATTTCATAAAATCATCCCCATTTCCTTATTTTGTACATTACTGCAAAGTTAAGTTTAACGAATAATAAGTATTTAGTTTAACGAATAATAAGTCAAAGTATCAGCAAATCGTGAGGCTAAGAATAGACCAGTGGAATTTCAGACTAACAAAGGCTGCAAATCAAGCATGAGGAATAAATATTTGAAACTATTTTTAAACACGCTAATTATATTATAGCATAATTTAGCAAAAAGTTTAAGTATTTTTTAAATATTAATTTTTAATAGAAAAATGAAAAAAAATTATTGATTAAAATAAAAAAATTATCTTTTAGCCCCCTTAAAATTAAAATATATTCCGAAATTCTATAGTAGCTTATAAGGCACAATTTGCTTATAAGTAATACCAACCTTCATACCAAACTACCGACAGCTTATATGTTCTTACTGACGGTAGTTTTTTTTTATCATTTCATCAATATTTACTTATAAAGATTTTATATTTGATTCTTATTTATTATATTTGATTCTTAAGGATTTATATTTATTAAATTATATGTTGATTTGATTTTAATAAATTTATGAGCTTGTAAATACATGGACTTATAGATACATGGGCTTGTTTTTTAAAAAATATGCTTTTGCCTCCCTCTGATTATACAAAATTTTTATTTTGTATAATCAGGGCAATTTAAAAAGGGGTATCTCCCCGTAATCTCAATATTCTATGTAACAAATAAAAAAGCACAAAATCCTTTTCAATAAATTCTGTGCCACATAATTAATACACTATTTATTTAACCACTATTTATTCAACCGTTTAGATTTTATTTAATTACTATAAGATAATTGTTTTTAAAATAAGCAACTTGGATCACAAGCTAAACATTCTTAAGTAAATGATTCAAAAAGAATTGATTCTATATAAATGTTCTTATTAAAATGATCTTAAACAACAAACTTAAATAGCAATCTTAAATAATAATCTTAAATATTATCCTTAAATATTATCCTTAAATATTATCCTTAAATATTATCCTTATATAAAAATCTTAAATTATAATCTTTTATAACAATGATATATAACAATCATATATAACAATCTTAAATTATAATCATATATAATATTCTAATAAATCTGGAACTTTATTTGCTAATATAGTTCAATGGATTAACGACGTCTCCATCAATTCTAACTTCAAAATGAAGATGCGGTCCGGTTGCCATACCGGTTTGACCGGCTTTAGCAATAATTTGACCCTTTTTAACCGTATCACCGGCTTTTACAAGCAGACTGCTGCAATGAGCATATAATGTTGTTATACCGCCACCATGGTTAATGATAACGGTATTACCATAACCGTCCTCCCATCCTGCGGAAATAACAACTCCTTGGTTTGCAGCAACAATTGAGGCACCATAAGCTGCATCTATATCAACACCGGTATGCATTTTATACTTTTTAAGAATTGGATGCAATCTATTTCCAAAATATGAATCAATTTTTTTAGAACTAGGCACAGGCCATACCATCGTACCTCCGGCATATTTTTTACTGCCACCGATTTTTCTTATTTGATTTGCAATTTGAACCGATTGTTGTATTAAACTATCTTCCTGTTTTTCCAAATTTTTTAATTTTTCTTCGCTTTCTTTTATCTTGCTTTCCAAGCCGCTTCTTGTAGCCATCAATGTATCAAGAATATCTTTTTTCTCGTTTAACTCATTTTTCTTTGTTGATTTAATATTCTCAACCAATTGCTTTTTATATAGAACATCCTTTTTTATCGCTTGAAATTCTTTAACAACATCCTTATCTTTCTTAGCTATTGAAGAAATGAGCTCCAACCTCTGAAATAAGTCAATAATATCCTCAGAGTCCGCTAAAATGTCAATATAAGATATATAAGAGTTTTTATACATGGTCACCAGTCTCTTTTTAAATTCCTCAGACTGTTTACCGTACTTTTCTTCTGCCTGCTTTAATGATTCCTCATATCCTTGAATCTCAATGTTCAATAAATCTATTTCATTCTTTATTTTTTCATATTCCTGACTTTCCTCTTCCTGACTCTTTATAATTTCTTGCTTTTGTTCTTCCAACTCATTTCTTTGCTTATTAACTTCTTTCTTTTCTTGCTCTATTTGATTCAACTTATTATCAATTTCAGTCATTTTATCGTTGACATCGTTCTTGCCGGCTGCCATAACAGGAATAATACAGGCAATACATAAGGCAACTATAATGCAAACAATAATATTCTTTTTCACAATTACTCCTCCAATTAACCGCAAAACAAAACGTTTGTAATTGCGTTATTCTCTATTGCAGGTTATTAAATAATCAAAAAAAGGAAGTAACATCTAAAATTTATACTAATATATTCTAATAATATATTTATGCTTTTGTCAATACAGTTGTTCATATCTTCCTTTGACTAATTGATCCTGACCGGTTGTGCAACAGTATATTCGGTTAATTTATTTCCGTCCCAGTCAAATAAAAACGTTCCGAAAAATGATCCGAGCATAGCATCCGAATCTTTAAAGGAAATAAACGTACTTTTTTCCTCCAGAACCTTAAAACCGACAACAGCTAAAACACCGGTATTCTCGGGTGCTCCGTCACTTTTATACATATTAAAGTTTATATAGGTTTTCCCAAAGTTTAAAATACCCTTTTCAACATTATGATTATTAATAGGTATTGTTCCATATTTTGAATTTACTAAAATATTCCCATCCTTTGGCTGTGTATCATTTGCAAGGGGTGTACCCGTATCGGGGTCTACAGCCTGTAACACCGAAGGATCATACTCGATATTTACCTGATATGCAGCAAGATTCGGGACATCTTTGACGGTCAATTCCACCTTTATTATTTCACCTTTGGCTGCAGTATACTTATCCGCAACTAATTGTATATTTCCTTCCGATTTTACCTCTACCGGTGTATTATCCGAAGCTATAGGCGTATTTGTTGCACTGCTTACGGGATTTTCCGTATTTTCGGGGTTAACGGCATGATTATCCTGAGTAGATGTTGAATCAATATTAGCAGGTGTTGAATCAATATTATTTTTAGTTTCATTGTTTATATCTTCATTTTTTGTAGCTTCAACCGGCGGTGACTGCTTGGTGTCATTATCGGAACCCTTATTTGAACCGCATCCGCACAGCATAGATAGCGATAGGGCGATTATGATGCATAGTCTTATCATATTTGATTTGATCATTCATTTTCCTCCTTTGTTGTATATAACCCTATATATCATACCACATCTTATATGAAAACTGCAGACATTTTACAAAAAAACATAAGTACAGTTTAATAAAATAATCAAAAAATTAGCTTGCAACGATGCTCCTTAGCTATTATCGGAAATATCTGAAATATCTCAAATTTTAAAAAGCAAGGGGGCCTAACGCCCCCTGAACTTACATTATTTAATTTTCAGCATATTAATTAATTTTTCCCGGTTCTACTATAGTATAATCCTTCAGAATATTACCATCCCAATCAATCAATACCGTTCCTTTAATGCTACCCGGCATAGCAACAGTGTCTTCAAAGTATATTGATGTGCTCTCCTTCTTAAGAACCTTGAAACCGATTACCCCTAACACGCCTGATTCTTCAGGAGCACCTTTAGCTTTATAATTATCCATAAAGGCGTATATATTTGAAAAATTCAATATACCATTTCTAAGGTCGTGCATCGAAATTTCCGTCGGTCTGAAAGAGGAATTCGTAATCAGTTCTTTGTTGGCCAAACCACCTCTTACGCCCAATGCCGATCCGTCTGCCAGATTAATAGGCTGTAATACGTTAGGATCATACTTAATGTTTACCTGGTAGCCTAAGAAATTGTCAATATTGTTTACTTTAAGCGTTGCTTTTATTATTTCGCCAACCTCAGCACTGGTTTTGTCTAATTCCAATGCAAGATAACTTTCGGAATCGTTGGAACCGTTGGAACCGCTATTTATTTTCTCCGATTGAATTACATCATAGTTTGTGATTTTATCCCCATTCCAATCAAATAATACCGTTCCTTTAATTCCACCGGGCATTCTAATGCTATCTTCGAAACAAATTTGAGTGCCGGTTTCCTTTAATACTTTAAATGCTACTACTCCCAATACTCCTGATTCTTCAGCTTGGCCGCTCGCCTTATAACTGTCTAATAATACATATGATTTAGAAAAGTTAAGTAAACCTTTTGAAAGATCATGCAACACAATCTCTGTGGTCATATACTTATCATTTAACAGGATTGTACCGTTCTCCATCGGAGTCCTTGTAGCGAAGTCTTCCCCTGTAATAGGATTAATCGGCTTCAATACTTGCGGGTCATACTTTATATTTACCTGATAGCCGGCAAAATTCTTAATATTGTTTACCTTTATTGAAGCATTTATTATTTCTCCAACAGCTGCATTTTTCTTATCAAGCTCAATTGAAATATAACCGTCCTTGACAGGTGTTGATCCCGAAATTTTTATAATACCGGGGTTTATAACCTTATATCCGGAAATTAACTTTCCGTTCCAGTCAAACAATGATGCTCCTGTAATGCTCTCCGGCATTGTCGGAGTCTTTTCAAATGCAATGTAAGTATCTTTTTCTTTTAATACCTTAAAGCCAATCTGAGCAACAGTTCCTGTTTCTTCTGGTTTATTGCTTAATTTATAGTCCTTAAGGAATGAGTATGTCTTACCGAAGTTTAAGATACCTTCGTCCAAATCGTTAAGTACCGCCGATATAATACCGTATTCTTGATTTATCAGAATTGTTCCGTCATTAGGCATCTGCGTTTCACTCAACGGTTTTCCTGTCACAAGATCAACAGCCTGTAAAACTTGAGGATCAAATTTAATGTTTACCTGATAGCCTGCGAAGTTTTTAATGTCTTTAATATTTACAGAAGCTTTGATAATATCTCCTACTTTTGCTTCATTTTTATCCAGTTTAAGTTCAATATAGGATGAATCAACAGGATCATCAGTCGGTTTCGTAGTAACAATCGGAGTTGGAGTTGGAGTTTGGATTCCTGTAGCACAAGCTAATAATGTTATTGCTTCCGGCTGTACCACTTTATAGCCGCTTATTCTTTTTCCGTTCCAATCAAATAACATTGTACCGGATATGCTGGTCGGCATGGTAATGGAATCCTCAAAATTAATGCTGGTTAAGCCCGAATCGAGAACCTTGAAATTAATTACTCCTAAAACACCTGATTTTTCCGCATTACCTGAATCTTTATAATCCTTAAGGTACATATAGGATTTTGAGAAGTTTAATATACCCTGTGAAAGGTCATTTACAGCAACAGAAACCACACCGAAATTATCGTTCGTAATCACAGTACCCTTGCCGGGCATGGTGTCTTCTTGGAATACTTTACCTGTATCAGGATTTATAGGCTGAAGCATAGCAGGATCATATTTAATATTGACCTGATAACTTGAAATAGTATTTATATTATCAATTCTTACTACTGCTTGAATAATATCTCCAACTACTGCTGTAGTTTTGTCAAGCTTTATCTCTATTGAACCGTCTGAAATCGGGGTATTCGTCGGAGTCGGAGTTGGAGCCTTAGTCGGAGTTATGGTCGGAGCTTTGGTCGGAGTTGGAGTTGATGTTGGAGTTGAAGTAACAGCTCCGCCGTCTACTATTTTTATAGTATTAGACGATATTATATCATAATCCGTTAATCTTTTTCCGTCCCAGTCATAAACCAATGTTCCTTTAATACCTTCCGGCATTGTTACAGTTTCTTCAAAGCTTAATCCGGTTGAATAGATCGGTTTTAAAGCCTTAAAGGTGATTTTGGCTATTATTCCGCTTTTTTCCGGTTTGCCGGAAGATCTGTAATCATTAAGATATGTATAGGTTTTACCGAAATTCAGTATACCCTTTTCCAGCTCGTTTGCTACTGCCCAAACCACACCGTAATCAGAATTTACAAGTAATGTTCCGTCTTCCGGCATGGTATTGTTTGTATATTCAGCTCCTGTTCCGGATACAATCGGCACCAGCAATGTAGAATCATATTTTATATTAAATTGGTATCCAGCCAATTTATCAATATCATCAACTTTTATTGATGCAGTAACAGTCTCACCAACAGAAACGGTATCCTTGTTCCATTCCACCGATATCTTACCTTTGTAAGGTGATAAAGTCGGAGGTGCTGTTTGACCGGAACCGAGGATGATGGCTTGAGGTTGAATAACGGTATAATTGGATATTACCTTACCGTTAACATCAAACAGCATCGTTCCGGTTAAGCTGCCCGGCATCGATTCAGTGTTTGCAAATAATATAGTTGTACTTCCCTGCTCTTTGAGCACCTTAAAAGCAATCTCGGCCAGTACTCCTGTTTTTTCAGGAACGCCAGCTTTATAGTCCTTGATATATGTATAAGCCTTACCGAAATTCAATATTCCTTTATCAATGTCATTTAAAACAGCAGATACGGGACCGTAATTCGAATTAACAAGCAAATTACCGTCCTTAGGCATCGTATTATTGTCAAAAGGAACTTTTGTATCAGGATTTACTGCCTGTAACACAGAAGAGTCATACTTGATGTTTACCTGATATCCTGCAAAATTGTCAACGTCATTGATCTTTACTACAGCTTTGATGATATCCCCAACCTTAGCCGTATTTTTGTCAAGCTCCAAGGATATATAGTTGCCACCGGATGCAGACAAAGACATAGCTGAGTTAGCGGAGACAAAGAATGATGTCATTGCCACCAGCAATGAAATGACCACTATTAAGCTAATACCTTTCTTCATACCAATACCTCCCAAATAAAATTCACTAGACATAATATGCCTTATTCATAACATGTTAATTTATTAAAATTTTATCTTTTTTCTTTTGATTTGCGCTTTTATATCTGCATTCTACATTTTCAATATTGTATTTAAGCAAATTTAAGCAAAAAATGTACTGCGATTTAATTATTCCTCCTTTCATTAGCAACAGATTAGATATAAAGCAACAATATCTATAAATTTAACATGTTATGTTATTGACCACTTAAATAATAAACACAATAAATAAACACAAAAAAAACATAAATACAGCATTGTGTTTTATATGGTATTCTGAATGTTAGCTTGATTTTATCGCAGAGAATAGCATGTTTAATAAAGCATGTGCAGAAAAGAATTGTATATTATGACGTAGTGTATGTACATTTGATGCCTATTTATCATAATATATCGATCAGATAAATAGAAAATAGCAAAGTTTAGAATAACTGCGTTATTGGTAGTTAATCAATACAAATAAATACCCAATTATTTACTTGCATAACTTCTATATTTTTGATTTCTTTCGAACTTGCAGCGGAAAAACAAGATTAAAAAAGAAACCAAAAATATTACGCATATAAGAAACGTAAAAAAAACAACAACTATTCTATATTAAATTTTAAAATTTTTCAAGTAATACCTAAGCCAAAATATCCGATGCCTCATTTCAATTTCATTATATATTAAAATAATTTGTCTTTCAATACCTATTGTATTATCATTTTAGCAAAAATTCGTCAAGCAAATCATCAAATTTTTTCAATGTTATATTCTTTGGATATTCATTTTCCAAAGAACACACAGAAACCTTGTACTCATTATCTATATCATATATCTTAAAAAAGCAATCCTTTAGGTCATTATCAGTTGTAAAAAGAATTTTACTTTTTTCTATTTTGAAGGAAAATGAATTCAGCGGCAAAGAAAGACCTCTTCCATCCGCTTTTATATAGCTTTCCTTTAATGTCCATAAATTAAAAAAATAATCTTTCCTCTCCTCCCCTTCTTTTAAAAACAGATCCCTGGCCTCTTGGACGGAAAAAAATCTATTGGCAATAGCAAAATCCACTTCTTTTATTTTCTCCACATCTATACCGACAGGTCTATGGCTAACTGCACATACCACCCAATCACCCGAATGGGACAGGTTAAAATGAAAGTCATCTTGATTGGGAATGTAAGGTTTACCGTGCTTTCCTGTCTCAAACTTTATCGATTCATTATCTTTCTTAAGCCTGGTGCATGCAATCGTTCTAATTAAAACCTCGGCTGTTAAAGTCCTCAGCGAATCTTCATACTTTCTGAATTTTTTTATTTTCATAACTCTGTCGCACGGCAAGCAATTTAAAATTTTCTCAAACCTGTCTATGCTAAAATCCTGCACTATCTTTACTCCAAAAACCTCGGGCACAAAAACACCTCTTTATTTAGAAAAATTACTTCTCCAATGCTAAAAAAAGCATATCATATATAAATTACATTGAAAAGAGCCTGTTTTTTAACTTTTATCAATAAAAAACATACAAAAAAGTCACACATTTAAACCGTGGTTAATAATATGTTATTAGATTAAGTGCTATTAATAAAATTCAAGGAGGATTTGAATAACATGTCGGGAAAAGGCTTAATAGGTGGCGCATTTGAAAACGATACTGTCCTTTGGTTTATCATTCTATTCCTGTTGCTCTTCTGGTGCTGCAACGGATTCGGATATGATTGCAAGGGATAAACACGTCTAAGGATAAAAATGTTAATTGCAAAATTAATTTCATAATGACAGAGGGGGTTGTTTAATGGCCGATAGATACGGATTTTCTTGTGGCTTCGGAAATGAATTTATATGGATAATTATATTAATAATTATCTTCTGTTGCCTCTGCGGAGGTTTCGGCGGATTCAGGTACCAGGATTAGGATTTTACTTAATTAAAAAAAAAGATGTAAGGAGGAAAATAACCTCTTTACATCTTTTTATATATTCTGCCAATTATATACAGCAGTTATATTGAAATTTTTTGAGAAATATTGAGAAATATATTTAAAATCCCTTTATTATAGGTTAATATTAATGGTATGGTTTAAATGCAGTTACTAATTCTTTAAAGGGGTATGATAAACATATGAAACTTTCTAAAGTATTGCTTGTTTTTAACATAATAATACTGGCATTTTTAATACCTACATACATAATTTTTGAAAAAAACCTGGCCAATCAAAATTCTCCCGCAATTTCGCCAATCCCCACTGCCACCGGTGCGGATATCAGTGAAGTCACTGCATCTCCTGATGTCGTTGATAAAGTCACTGAAATACTGCCGGAGGAATTGGATATAGTACCGGAGTGTCTTCCCTCTAATCACAAGTTCAAGTGGGAAGTTATCAAGGACTCGAAAAAGCTGGAGAGTTACCGTCGAGACGAGGTTGTAAGCTTTAAGAATTCCGATAAGTATAACAAAATAGAGGGAATAACCACTTTTAGAGGAAACAATTATCGTGATACCGCAAGTTATGGATTTGTTGATGTTAAGGAAGAAAAGCTTGAGAAAGTATGGAGTATTAAAATCGGCTACATAGATACCTGGACCGGAGTGGGCTGGAACGGCCAGCCGTCGATTGTTAAATGGAACGATGACCTGAAAAATGCTATGAATATTTTTTCGGAAAAGAAAAATAAGAAAGACCTCAAGGAGGTTATTTACGCAACCCTGGACGGAAAAATATATTTTCTGGATCTCGATGACGGTTCGAACACCAGAAATCCCATCAACGTTGGTGCACCGCTTAAAGGAAGTGTCTCTGTTGATCCAAGGGGCTATCCCCTGCTGTATTCCGGACAGGGTATAGATGAGGTAGCCGGGAAAAAAGTTCAGATCGGGTTTAGGATATACAGCCTTTTAGACCAAAAGCTCCTTTATTTTATAAACGGTTTGGATAAAGATTGTTTAAGGTACTGGGGTGCTTTTGATTCTTCTCCTGTTATAGACGAAGCAACGGATACCCTGTTTGAATGCGGTGAAAATGGATTACTGTACTCTATTAAGCTGAACACCGACTATAAGCCTCAAGAAGGTACCATTTCCATAAATCCTGATATCACGAAGTATAGATATACATCTCCGGTAAACGGCCGCCTCGGAACGGAAAACTCCATTGCAGCTTACAAAAATCTCGCTTACTTTGCCGACAACAGCGGTACCCTTCAGTGCGTTGATTTAAGAACCCTAACCCCAGTATGGGTAAGAAATATAAACGATGATACCGATAGCACCGGAGCAATTGAGGACTTGGGCAACTCTGAAGTTTACCTTTATATTGCAAATGAAGTTGATCTTCAGGGTAATAACGGTTACAGCTATGTCAGAAAAATAAACGCCCTGACAGGAAAACTCATGTGGGAGAAAGGGTATAAATGTACCTATTCCGAAAACAACGGAGGCGCATTGGCATCACCGGTTATCGGGAAAAACGATATCAAAGACCTCGTTATATTTAACATAGCAAGAAGTTACAAAACCAGCGGCGGAAAGCTTATCGCTTTTGACAAAAACACCGGAAACGAGGTATGGACAATCGAATCGGACTATTACAGCTGGAGTTCTCCCGTAGCAGTGTATACTCCTGAAGGAAAGTCCTATATCATACAATGCGATTCCGCCGGGTATATGTACCTTATAGAAGGTATCAGCGGAAAGATTTTGGACAAAATTGCCCTGAACGGAAACATTGAAGGTTCTCCGGCCATATATGAGGATATGATTGTAGTGGGAACCCGTGGTCAGCAGATTTTTGGAATTAGAATAAAATAAAGGATAATATTTCGGAAACTTAAATTTTAAAAAGTCAGAGCCTGCAAATACTCCTTCCCTTTCCCCGGAGTATTTACAGGCTCTACGATTTTCATCACAATGTTTCTTTCACTTTTCACTTACTTAATATTTTACACTTACTTTATAAATATGCACTTGATTGCACTTAATTGCACTTGATGCTACTTGCTGTTTTCAAATAACAATTTGCACCTGTCTGCCCTATACTTTGATATTACAAACTCTACTACCTGACCGCTCTTTGAATAAATTATATTGGATATTTTTATAAGAGCCTGTCCCGGTGGAACCATAAGATACTGTGCTTCAAACTGCTCCGTATATATCACCTCAAGGGTGCTTTTGGTTCTTGCCGGCAAAAGCGGATATTTACCTCTCAAAATATCGAAAGAGGGTTTTTGGTTTTTTACATCCTCTATAATATTGGGAAAAAGGTTTATCGGTATATACGAGGTATTCAGCGAAATCAAGTCGTCATTGATTTTACCTGTATAATTAAAACATGCAAAGTCAATAACCTGATTATTTCCTATAGAGAATACATCATCAAGCAATCTCAGTTCCCTATTGGTCAATGTCTCTGCAGAAATAATCTTTCGTTCACCGGTCATATCGTTGTCAAGGATTGAGTCCGTAAAACCCGTATACGACTTGGCATTAACCACTGTCTTGGGATTTGAAACAAAAGTCCCCTTACCCTTTTCCTTATATAAATAACCGCTGCTTGTCAATTCACTTATGGCCTGTCTGACTGTAGGACGGCTGATGTCGTATAATTCACATAGCTCCTGCTCCGACGGTATTTTTGAACCGGACGGATACTCACCCTTTTCGATTTTTTCTATTATTATATTTTTAAGCTGAGAGTATAGAGGTTCATTACTATATTTATTAATCACAGCCGCTCCCTCCTGTATTTTCCGGTATGATATAAAAATGTATTACACCTTTAGCTCAACCTTTATATCCTCCACTTTGTTTTTTTCAAGAACAGGCTTTACATACTCCTCAATAAACTCCTCCACCTGCTGTGGCGATCTTCCCACATAATTTTTGGGATCAAGTACTGCATTGAGCTCTTCGATATTCAGTCCGAACATTTTGTCGTTAGCTATTCTTTCTATAAGATCGTTCTTCTTTCCTTCTACCTTAACCTGTTTTGCTGCTTCCATGGAATGAACACGAATGCGTTCATGAAGCTCCTGCCTGTCTCCCCCACGTTTAACCGCCTCCATCATTATGTTTTCCGTTGCCATAAAGGGAAGCTCATCCATAATATGCTTTTCAATAACCTTCGGATAAACCACCAGTCCATCGGTAATATTGATGTATATGCTCAGTATGGCATCCACTGCAAGGAAACCTTCCGGAACGCTGATACGTTTATTCGCAGAGTCATCAAGAGTTCTTTCGAACCACTGGGTCGATGCGGTAATGGCAGGATTAAGCGCATCAACTATAACATACCTGGCTAAGGCACATATTCTCTCTGACCTCATTGGATTTCTTTTATATGCCATTGCCGACGAGCCGATTTGACTCTTCTCAAAGGGTTCTTCAATTTCCTTCATGCTCTGAAGCAGCCTCATGTCGTTTCCGAATTTGTACGCGCTCTGTGCAATACCGCTCAGAACATTAAGAACACGGCTGTCAAGCTTTCTGGAATATGTTTGTCCCGATACGGGGAACACGTCATCAAATCCCATCTTCTTTGCAATGAGCTTATCGAGTTTTCTAACCTTCTCATGGTCGTTGTCAAACAGATTTAAAAAGCTGGCCTGGGTACCCGTAGTTCCTTTAGAACCTAAAAGTTTCATATTGGAAAGTACATGGTCAAGGTCCTCAAGGTCCATCAAAAGCTCCTGAATCCACAAAGTTGCCCTTTTTCCGACAGTGACAAGCTGAGCCGGTTGATAATGGGTAAAGCCCAATGTAGGAAGATCTTTGTATTTTAAGGCAAAATCCGATAATCTCGCTATCACGGCTAAAAGCTTCTTCTTTATAAGCTTCAGAGCCTCGGTCATAATTATTATATCCGTATTGTCGCCAACATAACAGGATGTCGCTCCAAGATGGATTATAGCCCTGGCATTGGGACACTGTTCGCCATATGCGTGTATATGAGCCATTACATCATGACGGAATTCTTTTTCCTTAATTTCTGCCACATCATAATTTATATCGTCCTTGTATTTTTTAAGCTCGTTAATCTGTTCATCGGTAATATTAAGTCCCAACTCTTTTTCCGCCTCTGCAAGGGCAATCCAGAGCCTTCTCCATGTTTTGAATTTCATGTCGGGAGAAAAAAGCTCCTGCATTTCTTTGCTGGCATATCTTGAGTTAAAAGGACTTTCGTAAGTGTTTTTCAAAGTATTCAACCTCCAACATAAATCTTATAATAATTAACTTTCTTAAATGCAACATTTATTATACAATTTTTTGTGGCATAAATCCATATTATTCTTATAATTCTGTTTTCAGTTTCATTAACCCTTTCTTGACGAATAACAGCATCAGATACCCCAGTAAACCTCCAAGAGCATTCAACAGTATATCATCAATATCGGCTGCCCCTACTCCGGTAATATATTGCAGCACTTCTATAGAAAAAGTTGCGGCTAATACTGCAATTATAACCCTGCGCAAACCGGACAGTTTGCTAAAAACAATCGGCAGCAAAAAGCCCATTGGCACAAACGCTGCAATGTTTCCGAATATGTTAACCAAAACAGCATGCCAACTGTATGATAAAGTAAAAAACTCTATTATGGTTTTGAAAGGGACAATATTTATACTTCGATGTACAACTCCCCTTCCGTAAGAATGGTCAAACAATGTTAAGTACGCCAAATAGGATATATAAATAATAAAGCCGATAGCTGCTATAAGCTTTATTACCTTGTTAGCCCGGCTTTTTCCCAACATTTCCATAAGAACCCCTCGACACATCAAAAATTATTTCTACTTTAATAACTCTTTTTTTAATAATTCTGTCTTTCAAAATAAAATTCATGCATTCAGTTTCGAAACAGCCTAAAAATTGGTCATAAAAATCCTTTCATTTCATTTTTACTGCAAGATTCCCATGTTCTCCTGCTTTTTATCCTCAAAATTATACTTTTCTAAAATATTCTTGGCTCTGAAATCCGATATATTAAAGGACTGCCAATCTTTTTTTGACTCAAGCCTTTTCTTCCTGCTGTTAAGCACATACTTAACGTCTTTGACAACTTCCTCATTTTTATCATCCAAAAGCTTTACCAAGTATGGAACTGCATCGTTGGAAAGATTTGATAGATACTCAGTATCGATTGTTTTAGAGTTATCCGCTTTATATCTCTTAATATTATTGTCTGCTATAAATACATCTACATTGAAAAAGTTTATTGCAAGATAGGCTATTATTGAAATAACTATATAGGATTTGATCAAACAGAAGTTTTCCTTCCATACTTTGATTAAAGTTACAACGAGTATTGCAAATATAAACAGCATAAATGCATGGGTAAACACCCTCAGATAAGTATACCCGTACTCTTGTTCATATAAAGACATTCTGAAATGAGCGGATAAAAGCATAACCATTGTACAGGCAACCAAGCATGAATTCATAATTTTTAAAATGCCAGAGATAATTGAATTCTCAATTTTAGTAAGATTAATTATACCAATTAGTATACTCACGTTTATTATTGTAACTGCAACCAACTCAAAAAAGCCTCTTCTGGCATATTCGGCATAAGTAACACCCTCCGGCAGCAATGAGCTGATACTTCCGAAAAGATACGAAAACTGAATTACCGTAAAAACAACGTATATCATATTTACAGTTATCAAAACTGTCAAAACTATTATAGGATCCAATATCTTTTTAACCCTAAAATTATCCCCGATGCTCTTGCAAAAGTCCTTGTCTTTGTCATTGCGAAGACTCCACAGATAGCTGAATGCAGTTAAACATACGAATACTCCAATAATCAACTGTGCTATAAAGTCTGCCAAATTAAGATTTATAAAACGGCGGACAAAACTATCTATCCAGTATTCGAACACCTTATCTGCTTCAGAAAGCAATATAATGACTACAAAAACCAACGGAACAGATATCAATAAGCCTATAATAACCTTAGTTACAACCGAAGCCTTTTTATCTGATTCTATATTCCTCTTTTTGATTTGTGACAATAATATAATAGGTTTGTACATATAGTTTAGAGTTCTTACAAAAATGGCAATCAATAAATCAAATATAAATCTTGGATCGAACCACTTGTAATAGTTGTTTTTTGTTATTAGGACTGTCTGAGCGAATATAAGTGCAGGTATAATCATAAAATTCAAAAACCAAAATACATAATTTGAAAAAATCAAATACGTTAACGACAGTAAAATGATAGGAACCGTTAAAATTGTTTCAAAGCTTATTTTAAATTCGATTTTATCCCGCAAGTTGAATATTATTACTCCATACAAAACCAAAACAAATATCGGATAAGAAATACCCAAACCCTTTTTATAAAACAGAAAATTAAATATTCCGCCAAGGATAATAGCTCCTATCAGAAGGTATATATTGTCCCTGGTTACCAAATTCTCTTTTTCACCGGTAACGGTTATTTCGCCGCTATTTAAAGCTGCCTGATCCATAATCATTCTCCTTTCGGTTTTTCTTTATTCGGAACGTACTCAAGAATATCCCCCGGTTGGCAATCCAAAGCCTCACATATTGCCTCTAGTGTTGAAAACCTAATCGCTTTTGCTTTGCCCGTTTTCAGTATGGACAGGTTTGCCAATGTAATATCAACTTTTGCCGATAGCTCCGAAAGACTCATTTTCCTCTTAGCCATCATAACATCCAGATTTACCACTATAGCCATAAGATGCCTCCTCTATATCGTAAGATCATTTTCTTGTTTTACAATTACAGCCTGTCGAAAGACCTCCGACAGTATTATTAAAAACAATCCGGCAATTATAAATACCATAGCTAATATGACTGTAAGGATTGAAGGATAAAATATAATTTTAACTATATATGCCACTGAAATAATAAAACAAGCAATAGACATTCGCTTTAAGCTTATAACGTTATCCATTATGAAAGGGTTTATCTTGTTTAAGTTTTTAAATATTTTTTTCATCTCATAAACTGAAAATAAGGCAAAGAAACCTGTAAAGTATAAAAATCCAAGTAAAAAATAGTAATTTTCATCCAATGTGTTCATTATCAGATCGAAAGCCAGGTTAAGACACCACGGCAAGGTAATAAAAATAGCCATTCCCCCGGTAAAAACACAATCCAGCATTAGTTTTACCAGACCTGACAATCCTCTCTCTCCAATAATCTGCATATGATTCCCTCCGTTTAGACATTATAATTAATACATTCCATTAATTATAGTATAAACGATTATTTTTTTAATATCAATAAATATTTATTGTTTTTCAATAATTTTTTTGTGAAAAATATTTAACAGTTCTTATTCCATATTTATCCCAATATAAAAGAACACCCATGCAAAATAAGTTTGCTATGGGTGGAAGGTTACTCGTTATCATCGATTATTACACATCAGTTCAAACCTAATCATCCATTATAAGTAAATTTTCTTTCATCTCTATCCTTTAATCTCCAATCCAAAAATATAACATTCCTCTTTCGCCATTAGACAACTCCACAAAGTAATAATTTAAGACTCTACTGTCAGGATAAAAGAATATATCGATAATTTCCAGCTCACAGGCCTGAATCTCTTTGGGTTCACTCCACATAGGCTCAAAATCCTTGGGTATTTCATCACAGGGCATAAAATATGCGTCTCCCCCGGAAAACTTATATTTCTTGCCTAAATATCCGGTAATGTCATTGCTTTTTTCAACCAGTGCATCATTATCTATTTCAAGCCAAGCAGAATAAAAGATCGGCTCAAAACGTGAAATAGCAAGCCATGGCAGCAATTTACCCTCACCATTGCATAATGAGCGGCTGTCAATACCACCAATTGTGTATAATCTTTCACCGTCGTATCTAAAAAAGTCATAATGCGGATCTCCGCTGGGCCCTTCGTCAAAAATTGCAACCTCAAAAAACTTATCATTTTTATCCAGATCGAAAATCCTAACTTCACCGTCGGTTGAATAAGACATATAAAAATCTTGTTTAATACCATTTACTTCGATATAAGCTTGCACTTCTTCCCCATCGGTATCTCCGAATCCTTTAATCATTATGTTTATCTTATCCGGCTTTCCGTCTTGATTAAGGTCATATTCCCCTTCTACAAAGAAAGAATTGGGCCGTGATTCCGAACCGTTTTTCTTTACTTTAAAGTCATACTTAATAAAACTTTCTTGAAGCGGTTTGAAGTTTTTAATATCCATTTCACTTTTATCTTCGTTTTCCTGGATATCTGATCCTGATGTAGTCTGTTGCGACACTGTTTCCATAAGTGTCGGTTGAGCTGAAATTGTTTCGGTAGGTGTCGATAAGGCCTTTGTTTCTTGTGGATCTTGCGTATTCCGGTCATTCTTACATCCTGTAATACCGGCAAGTAAAATACACCCCACAAATAAGCAACATACTACATTACTAAAGTATTTTCTAAAAAAACTACCCATATTTAAGACCTCCACTAAACATCACTTTTCAATCCGTTAATTGTTAAATCGGATTACAAATATACACTATTAATATTATATATATACTATTTTTGTTCCTCAGTCTATATTTACCACAATACCCATATTTCGTCCATAATAATAATTATAGGAGATTTTTTAAGGTGTTTTTCTACCAAACATAACAGCAAAAGAATAATACTTATATATACAGCTAACATCATTAAATCCTATTTCCCCAAGCCAACCTAATTGCTGATTTAATGGTGCTTCCTTGTCCAGCTTCATCCTTTCAAACGCTGCCAGAACCTCTTCTTTTGGCAAACCGCTTTTCTCAATGCTTCCCTTCCAAATTCTCTTGTTTAAACTATCAATATAAGGTGTTTCGCCGCACACTATATCCGCATTGATAAAAATGCCGTTGGGTTTGAGAAGCGAATAGCATTTTTTGTATAATTCTTTCTTTTCCGAATCTTCCAAATGATGAATTGAAAGTGCAGAAACAACCAAATCATACTCTTCTGAAGACTCATATTTGGTGTAGTCCTCCGATATATAGATTATATTTTCATTTTCGCTGAATCTTTGCTTCGCTACTTCAAGCATTTGCTCAGAAATATCTATAAGTGTTATTCGGGCTTCAGGATATCTTTTAAGCAAAAATGATGACAACAATCCCGTTCCGGCGCCAATATCAAGTATTTTGGGCTCCTTATTATTTACATCCGCAGCGGTTATACAAGAACCGTAAAATTCATCAAAACACGGTATCAGCATCTTTCTTTGGCTGTCATACTTTCTCGATATTTCATTAAATGTATCTTGTATTTTGCTCATATTCTACTCTCCCTACGACAATTTCTCAATTTCGCTTATTCAACATAATACCAATAAAAAACTTCTTGTGTGCTGTTATTATAGCCTATTCCCGATTTGTAAGATATGTCATACGAATAAAACGGATTATTTTCTTCATCAAAAACATCGGTTTCAAGCCGGTTTTTTTCAAAGTAGTTAAAACCTCGTAGCACGCTATGAAGTTTACTTGTTATTCTATTTTCAAAAGGATATTTCTTTTTCAACTCTTCTATTTCATGTATATCAGTTTTGTATTTCAACCAAAAGTATCCTCGACCTTGCAATAGTCCTCGCCAATAGCGCATTTCAACATCTTCTGTATTTTCAGGTATTTCTCTTGGAAAATAATACATTGCATATGCAAAGCTTTCGCCATTGCTAAATATCTTTGGATAAAGCTTTATATCAGTAAATGGCCCTGGAATAACCTTAAATATTCCTGCAAACAATAGCATCGAGGACAAAAAGAAAATACATCCGCATATAAAATTAACCAAAAACGAAAAATATTTAATTCTATATTTATTAAATACAATCAGTGCAGCACTGGACAGCGAAGTAATTAAAACAATTTGAAGCCTATATTTGCAAAACGCCAGATCATCAACAATAACTGTAATTATACCGAAAAAAACATTAAAATGGCGCCAAATATTTTAATATCAATCTGATAAAATAGAATTTTTTTCTAATTCATATTTCCCTCCTATAATTCCTTTGCTAAATAAAACTGTCCATTTTAAGAAAGCATTCATCTTTCTCTCGGCATAGCTGCTTCATATTCAATATCTTTCAACTTAAATGTCTGCTTGCTTTTTAAAATACACAATTGTTAAATTATCATTTATCTTAACGGTTTTTCCGGTTTTCTTGTACCCCATTTTTTCATATAGGTGATGATTTCTTTCTAAATCATGGGGAGTTTCCAACTCCCATTCAACAACATTACTGTGTATTTTTTCTACACATTGAATTGCTTTTTGAGCTATTCCGAGATTTTGATACTCCGGTAATACATAAATAGTGTGCAACTTAAAATGCAGTAAATCCGGATTTTTATGAACAAATACTGCTCCCGCGAATTTTCCGTCAGCCAAAATCTTATAAAAATAATGCTCAACAATGTTTTTTTGAATGCTTTCTAATTTTTCATTGTAAGGGTTTACATCATGATCTTGATACCTTTCCAACAAAGGTAAAAAGCATTTCTTCTGTCCTTCGAGTATTAATTCTGCATCCTCTAATTTTGCTCTTTCAACTATAACTTCCACTGTTATACCCCCTTTTATCAAAACCATCCGATCGGCACATAATACCTACCCGGTAATTGATATATGCATTCTAATAGTCATACATAGTTTTAAAGACTGATCTCCTTGCAAAAAACTTCTATAGTATACCATCTTAACGTTATAAGCACTCTTAGGAATTTCAGAGGGGAATTGTCGAACCTTTGGTGAGTCAGGATTCATCGTAAATAGGTATATATTCAATCTTTTTTGATCATATGACATATGTCGTTATTTTGTCTAACATCATCGATCACGATGTTCCTGAACCCTAAATGTGGAGATTTCTTCATCAGCAGCAATTGTTAACTATTCGTCACTATCAGTTCTCAATAATATATCGGTAAATGATTCACGTTGCTTCCGAATCTTTATTTCCGCCTTCTTTTATCTCACTAAATTTTTTCCATGCAAATTGAATCTTTCATGCATTTATACGGTCCATAATTCTCAATAACTTTATATCCCATTTTATTATATAACCCCATTGCTTCCACTAATAGCGCTCCGGTTTCCAATATTAGCTTTGAGAATCCTTTACCTTTAGCCCTCTCTTCTATAAAATTCATCAATTGCTTTGATATTCCTCTGCCCCGATACTCTTTACGAACAAATACTCTTTTAACCTCAGCAGTACCTTCATCATAATATTTAAAGCTCGCACAACCGACTGCAATTCCATCCTCATAAATTAATACAACATCATTTATATCTTCCAATGTATTATACTGAACATACTGCTCTCTTTGTTTTCTCCCTCCGGCAATTTCATCAAGATTCTCATCCAATAATCTGCACAATTCAATAAAATCTTTATTTTTACCGTCTGTATAAACTATCTCCATATGCTCACTCCAGCAATTGATCTAATCATATCAGATAATAATGACACTACTTAAATTCATAAGTTGCCAATTCATTAAGCTTTTTAACACCCATTTCATCCAGAAAAACTATGAATAAATTTTGATCCGGTAAATAAGTATAAAATCTTTTTGAGCTACCGGCAGTAATTAGCAGAGCATTTATTTTATCAATCAGTTCAATGTCAAACCAATCATCTTCAAGTCTTACATCCCATCTATATTCAATTCCTTGAAAATCAAATGAAACCCATGCTGTTTTTGAATCAAAATCAATAAAATCCTTGATATTGCTTATTTTAAATACATCTTTAGAAAGTTCTCTAAATTTCTCTAATATTTTAACATATGAACCATTACCCTCTGTACACTCTGTATCAACTACAAGTATATCACTGCTATTCTGCTTCCAAGTACCATCGGCTTTCTCATGTTCAGATCCATACACATATAAAATACAGCCGAAAGGATCAGATTCATATACAGACCTGTCAAATTGATTTAAGAGGAAATCTACACCCAATCCGTCATTCAAGGAAAAGCCAATATCTTTTAGTTTTTCCATTTGAATTTCTAATGGAACTATTTTTTGAGTAGTGTTTGAATTAGTTATTTCACTCTTACTTGAAAACAGCCTCTTAAAAAAAGATAGCATACCGGGCTATATCCTCCCTTTACTATATAGTTTAGACTTTTATAAATATAATTACATTATATTACCTGTATAATACCAATACTTTTATGAGTTATCATAATATCAAAACATATGTATAGAAAGGTTCTGATATTATGAGTAGAAGAAAACTTGAAGTAAGTGGTAAGATCAACTCTTATAAAGAACTTGAAGCTTCATATAGAGATTGCAAAGATGCAAAACTTCGAACAAGAATGCTTGCCGTATTGCAGACCTGGGATGG
>Ga0134096_1000303_pt1 | contig 58206 bp, 57 predicted proteins | sample 7_2taG_FD_94448 | JGI IMG/M metagenome (GOLD analysis project Ga0134096, IMG submission 94448) | Switchgrass degrading microbial communities from high solid loading bioreactors in New Hampshire, USA - 7_21_20_110_A3 metaG | ecosystem: Engineered > Bioreactor > Semi-continuous > Anaerobic >... | reverse complement strand
TATCGCAGACGTCAATGTCGTCTTCCCATGGTCTACGTGCCCTATCGTTCCAATGTTCACGTGCGGCTTCGTTCTCTCAAACTTTGGCTTGCCCATCATTCTTCCCCCTTGTGACTGTGAGTGACATCCCTGGTTAGCTTCACGAGATGTCTAGGGCCGACACCGGCCCGCAACCCGAGGTCCTCTCCTGAGTGCCCTTGGGGAAAACGGTTGTACAAAAAAGATCGATGCAGGCCGGGAGGCTTCTCGAGAAGAGCACCTGCACTGCACATGTGTGGAGCCCCCGACCGGAATCGAACCGGTGACCTCATCCTTACCATGGACGCGCTCTGCCTGCTGAGCTACAGGGGCATGATCTACGGTAGTGGAACGTTGGAGCGGGAAACGGGATTCGAACCCGCGACCCTCAGCTTGGAAGGCTGATGCTCTAGCCAACTGAGCTACTCCCGCTCGCCTTCTCCCTATTCAGAACGACTGACACCTAAAACATAGCCCGGTTCAGACGGCACAATTGCCCGAAGAACCGAACTACACGACATTGCTGTGCATTTGGTGGAGGGAGCTGGATTTGAACCAGCGTAGGCGTGCGCCAACAGATTTACAGTCTGCCCCCTTTAGCCGCTCGGGCATCCCTCCATATTCACTTGAAGCACAGGCACCAGCCGCTCGCTGCAGTCTTCTGGGACACCATTGCCTGCTAGAGGCCTGAAAAACCGTCATTTGGCGCCCCTTCGGAAACTGCTTCTCCATTATAGCAAGGGCATGTTTCTTTGTCAACAAAACGGCGGACACATCGGCGGACCCGTTCGACAGTCCACAGGAATCAAGAAATCCGCGTAGAATGCAAGCTTGGGTGTTTTTTCCCTCAACAAGTCAACGACGAAGTCAGGGCGAAGCGTGGCTGTGTCCACGGAATGGAGGCACAACATGAGATCTATTGTGAAAGCAGCATTCTTCGTTCTCGCCTGCCTGATCGCAGCAAGTGCACTGGAGGCCGGCGGTCCAACGGCCCTGGCATCGGACTCGGCCGGCGGCTATACCGGCCGTCTCGAGCTCGCCGTTCTCTCGAACGGAGCCAATGTCAGTGCAGAGTACAGCGCGGTAGCGATCAACATGGCCAGTGAGCACGCACAGCAGCTGACTCTCTCAGACCGAGGAGTTCTCACGGCCGAGCTTCCCCCGGGAACCTACTTCGTCACGGTCATGCCTTCGACAGGATCGGGATCGGCCTCGGCGGCGCCGTTGGGCGGGGCAAGGGCTGCCATGCCGACGATGCTGACAGTCCAGATAGCCCCGAGGCCGGGCGTGACTCCCCGAATCGCCCATGATACTTACCAACCTCGCGAACTCCGTCCTTGACATGGGTGATTCGCTCGAGGCTGAAAGCATCTACCTCGAAGCACTCTCGATAGCGAGCGACTTTGGCCCTGCCCTGTCAGCACTGGGCAACATCTATATGGCACGGGGCGATTACGAGCGTGCTCTCGAGGTCATGATCCGGGGTGCGAAGATGGATTCACCGCGGCGACGCGAGATGCGCTTCACGATGCGCTCGAAGAGCTATACGGCGACTCTGATTCGATACCGCCGCTCCCGCCTATCGATTCAGCAACAGCTTCTTTACGTCTCTGGAAGCTCAGATACCTTCGCGAGGCCAGACCTCACCCATCATTCCGAAGTTTGGCGACTGGAGCGACATCGCCACACTGGCCGGCTCTGTCAAAGAGCTAGGCCGGATCGTATCCAATGTTTTTGCGGACTACAGCCTCGCCGTTCAGCAGTACAACAATCTCGTGCGGCAGAGGGTCCCGCAGCAACGGGACGATCCGTCGGTGTTGAGCCTGAGCTTCGATAAACAGGTATTGCATCTGCGGCTGTTGGAACGCCACTTCTGGAGAACCGTGGCGAACGCGGCGGAATTCGCTCTGGAGCAGGCTGACGGGGAGGCTGCAGCGCTCAGATACGGGTCCATGGTCGACATGTACCAGAAGCGGATAGCGGCTGCCGCTACAGCAGTGGAACGCAGCAAGATCCAAGCCGAGTTCTGCGCCCACTCGGTTGCCTTCGCGCGGCAGCAGTTCGACAAGAAGGAACCGGTATCGCGCCTGTGCTGATAGAGGATCCCGATGTGCCGGCAGACGAGGACGACAAGTGCCCGTTCAAAGGCGGCGTCAAGTTCTCGATTAGTCTCGGCCCCATCGAGTACAAGGTCGACTGCACCACCGTGGAGATCGGGTTCACGGCGGGTGCGGCCGCGTCGCTCACATGGGACTTCAAGAACAAGCGCGTCACTCAGCTGTTTGTCGGCGTAGGCGCAGAGACTGGAGCAGCGAGTACGAAGCTAGGCGGCAAGGTGGGAGCGCAAATTACCTTCGACTCAGACAGTTCGGTGTCTGACATCAGCTTTGAGGCGTCAGGCTCAGTCAAGGTCGGCCCTTTGGGCACCGAAGCAAGCCTGAATTCAGGCCTTGTTGTCGGAGGACCTGGACTGCAGATGTCGGCCCGGAGATGATGCGAGGACCTGCAGGGCAACGACTGATTTGCTCAATCACCCACGTCGTGCCAGGCCTCCAGGAGCAGGATGCGTGGGACACCCAAAACCAAGCATTAAGCAGGTACTTTGTGAATCCATGGGCAGTCCATGGGCAGCCAGACAATACAAGCCCCTTTGGACCGATTCCAAAGGGGCTTTTGGCTGGAGCCGACGATGGGACTCGAACCCGCAACCTGCTGATTACAAATCAGCTGCTCTACCATTGAGCTACGTCGGCATTGCATCGATTATTATACCCACTCAGTGCGGGCACGTCAATGGCGGTACACACAAGAGCCAGCGCTCACCGGCACCGGCCCAAACGACAAGGGTTGACTGCCTGAGGCACTGACGCTGCTCGCCCTCTAGGCATCTCGCTTCTCGATGTACCTCTCGAGCTTCCTCTTGACCCTCTGGAGGGCGTTGTCTATCGACTTCACATGCCTGTTGAGATCACACGCGATCTCCTGATAGGACTTGCCCTCGAGGTACGCCATGAGCACCTTCCACTCAAGATCGCTCAGGAACTCCTCCATCTTCTCCTCGATGTCGATGAACTCCTCGCGGCTGATAACGAGCTCTTCCGGATCCGTAATCTTCGTAATTGGCAGAACATCAAGAAGAGTTCGATCTGAGTCTTCGTCAAAGATGGGCTTGTTGAGCGATACGTACGAGTTGAGCGGAATGTGCTTCTGCCTGGTGGCAGTCTTGATGGCCGTGATTATCTGCCTGGTGATGCAGAGCTCTGCGAAGGCCCTGAAGGACGCTAGTTTGTCTGCGCGGAAGTCTCGGATTGCCTTATAGAGCCCTATCATCCCTTCTTGGATGATGTCCTCTCGATCGGCACCAATCAGAAAGTATGACCTGGCTTTTGCTCGGACGAAGTTCTTATACTTGTTGATGAGGTATTCCTCGGCTGCGCCATTGCGGTTTCGGGCAAACTCCACTACATCCTCGTCTTCCATACCGTCGTAGATGTCAAAGAGCTCGTCTCTGCGAAAACTGGCCTCCACCGCGGTCCCTCCCACGAGTCGTAACGACCTCAGATGTCCCGGTCCACCAAGTCTCCTTGTCCATTATATAAACTATGAAAACCTGCGTCAAGCAGAGTTGGGCTTGAGTCGCCCGCTACCCGGCCTTTACGTGCCAGTGCCCACCCGGAGGATTCGGTTCACCGGCGGGTAGACATCCCTCGACAGGACCTCCTCCGACACCTGGACCCCGTCTCCCGTAAAGACCTTGCGCAGGGTTTCCACTATCAGACCGGTCTCCGGCTCCTGCTCGACTACCTCCTTGCCTGAGGGCAATGTCGCATCTAGTATATGATCTGTCTTTGGAGCTAGTGTGGAGATCGTGCGAGTGGTGACTTCGACACGCCTCCTCGCGCGAGGGTCGCCCAGCACAGCCGCATAGAGCTTGTTGCCCTCTACCTGCAGAGACAACATCACCGGCGCTTCGAGGCGGTTGCGGAAGCGCAGATCGATTGTGGGGTAGTACACAGTCGCATCTCTGCCTGCTTGGATGTACCCGGAGACCCTCGAGTGGGGCCTGCGCTCCACGATCTCAAACCCAGCCAGCAATGCGGCGTTGTACAGGGTCGACGACACCTGACATACCCCACCGCCGATTCCGATGACGTACTCGCTGTCGACTATCTCCTTCGCCTCTTCAAACCCGGCCTCCCGGGTTCGAGGGCCGACCTGTTCATTGAATGAGAACTCTTCAGACGGCATAATGATCGCGCCGTCGATCAACCCCGCCGCTCTCGCGATATTTGAACTGCGGGGCCGGTCGCGCGAGTCAAACTCCGTGTGGAAAGAAGCAATGCACTCCGTGATCCTCAATCTGCTGAGCAGCTCCAACGTCACCTGCGGGCTCGAAGTGGTGACAGGCACCTGAACCGCTCCTGGCCGGCCAAGCCCGAAGCCTTCCAGTATAGCCGCGACTAGAGCACCTCGATCGACCTGTGCACCCATCCTCTCCTGCACAAACCGCTGCAGGACTATGTCGTACCTCGCATTGACTGGAGGTCTGTCAATCGCTGCCGCAAGCCGCTCATACAGCGCCTGTACGGCCGGTTCGGAATACATCAGCGGAGGGGGCACGTGCGCGTCAGCCGGAGCAGCCTTGAATGAGTCTATTGCGCGGCCTATCAGAGTCTGCGAGTGCACAATCCTGTCTATCAGCCTCTCGGCTTCTTCCATATCGATTCCTATTCCAAGGTCGGATCCTTTGATGCGCAGATCAGTGCTGGCCGCATTCAGCACGATCTCTCTGTCCCGCAGGGACTCGTGCAGCCATTCCAGAAGCTCAATCGCCTCTGACTTGGTTCGTCCGCCGACGTACAGCTCGCCGACCCAGATGTTGTCCGGAATCCGGCCACCGGATATTCCGCCGTAGGCGAGAACGCCGCAGAAAAAGCCCAGGCATGTGACGAGAACCAGACCGAAGATGTTTCTGAGCTGCTGCATCATGACTCAGCTCACCTGCACAGCCGCTGCCTTACGGCCTCGTAGATCACAACAGCCGCCGCCACTGATGCGTTCAGCGAAGCCAGCTTCCCGAACATAGGAATTGAGACCGTGAAGTCGCACTTCTCTCTCACGAGCCGCGACAGTCCCCTTCCCTCGTTCCCTATGACAAACGCCAGCGGAACCCTCAGGTCCGCCTCGTAGTATGGTTGGGCAGCATCCCCTGAGGTTCCGACGACCCATATCCCGCGCGCCTTGGCACGATCGATCGCATTCGCGATGTTCGTCACCCGGCACACGGGCAGATGCGTGGTTGCGCCTGCAGCCGCCTTCTCAACTGACGGGGTCACGCCAGCCGATCTCCTCTCTCGTATGACCACCCCGTCTCCTCCTGCACACTCGCAAGTTCGGATTATCGAGCCCAAGTTGCCGGGATCCTCAATCCCGTCGAGAATGACCAGCAGAGCAGGTCGAGACGATCTCGAAACCTTCTCGACCAGACTATCGAAGTCGGCATATTGAAAGGGTTTGCAGACAGCGATGACTCCCTGATGATTCCTAGACCTCGAAATGCTCGACAGCCGGCTCGCAGTCGCACGGCTGACTCGAACCCCTCTCTCCTGTGCAAGGCGGACGATGTCACGCAGCCCTGCAGAGGACGGGTCCGCCGAGAAGATGACTTCCTCGACATGGCCGCTGCAGAGGAGGGCCTCACGCACGGGGTTCCTGCCTTCTACAATACGCCTATCCGCCATAGCGTCTCACCATCTCGGAAGCATTGCCGCACGTCATCCTGCCCTCCGGGCACCTCCTCAGCCTCACGCAGCTAGGCCCGGCAGCGCTGAAGATCCGGGGCGCAGCATTCCGCACGAGCGACAACATGTTTTCTGCAATGCCTCTTATTTCCCACTGAGCGCGGTTGCATGTGCGGAGAGCGAGGAAATGGAGCAACTCGCGTGCGTTCATGCTTGTCGTGACATCCACTGCGTTGCCGCAGAGACTGAGGTACACAAGGTCGCTTCGATTGATCCCTGACGACGCCAGCTTGTGCTGAGCTTCGCGAGCTGCGGCCACCGTCTCTGAGTAGAGGGACTGCGCCGCCTCAGAGGCTCGGACTGTCTCGGGCATCACATACCTGGCCGTCAAATCTACTCTCTCAAGGTCGGGCACGCATAGACTCTGCATCCTGTGACGAGTGAGGTGGGTCAGTCCTGCAAGCGAGATCCCATTGATCGAGAACGTGAACACCGCGTGCTCGAGGTTGCGCATCCACCTCCTATCGGAAGCCAGTCTCACCAGACTGTCGACGGACAGCTCACGGCTGCCCGGGACCACCCCTTCGCGCCGGAGCTGGGCAAGAACGGCCGAGGCTACGGTTTCGTCCGGGGAGGGTGTCTGAGATATGATCTCCACGTCTGCCCTGCATTCGCTCGGCGCTGTCGCTAGATCAGTCGCTAAATCATATGACGCAGCAACCTGATTATATACGTCCTTATCAGCGAATTCAGGCCCGTCAAAGATGCCGGTGTCTTCGAGGAACGGCGCGATCGAAACCAGTTGATCGCGGAGACTTGCAGCCAGCGTGCGTATCTCCTCGCACCCCTGAGCCTGTTTCGAGAGAGAGACAGAGATGAAGTGGCAGAGCTCCCTCAAGTTCATTGTGCAGAGGAAGTTGCTGTGGACGCAGTATGGAAGCACGAATCTGGCGTCCTCACGCGGTATCCCCATCTCCTGCAGCCTGCTGTAGGACTGAAACAGCCTGGTGACATACCGCTCGTACTGCTCTGCGGCTTCACCGGTTTCCAATGATCGCGGCACGAAGTAGCCGCTCGAACTGAAATCGACGTAACGGCGGGATTTGACTGTGAACGAAGCGAGCCGGAACTGGATCACGTACTGCTCGACGAAGACTGAGACATCCTCAAACGACAGGGTCGCGACCGCGTGTTCGAGCACAGACAGGTGTCTCATTCTGACCAGTTGCCGGACCAGTTTCACGTTGCGGTCTCTATCCGACGAGGATTCCCAGAGGGAGGCGCCGCGGGCGTCAGTTGTGACAAGCCTGGACGCAGCACCGACGAGCCGGTCCATCTCGGGCGTATGCATGAGGATTCTGACCACCCCGGGCATTCACTCACCATCCTCCGTGTCGTCGATGCAGCCGTTCGACAACACCAGCAACTGCACCAGCCTGTCGATGTCACCTATCCACAGTAGATGCCCGAACAGCGCCTCGAGCGCCGTCGCTAGCCTGTACTCCACAGGCCGGGCGCTCTTGGGCACAACACCGACCTTCGCATTCCTGCCTCTGCGGACCAGGTCCACCTCGTCTTGAGTCAGCTTGCCTTGGATCTGCTTGAGCAGCGAGGCCTGAGACCGGGCGCGTACTCTTTCGACGGCTCTGTGGTGCAGCTCAGCTCCGGAGGCAGGCTTGCCCGATGCCAGGCTGAGCCGGATCCACAACTCGAAGACCGCGTCGCCAATGTAGGCAAGCGTGCCGATCCCGGGTTCGTCGCTGCCGTGTGCGCAATGACCTTCAGATTGTGGCTCTGGGGCTCGCGGCGTCGATTCGGCGTCACTGCCAAAAGGCTGCTGCAGTTCGACTACCTGATGATTGGGACCGCGATCTGCGCCGTCACGGGCAAAGGGCTTCAGTGCGGCTGTTCTCAGACGGGTGAGCAATTCGCGGAAGTCCTTCTCGTCCACGGTGATGTCACCACTCACCGACTCTGGAGATCCTGGCGCCGATCTGATTGAGCTTTTCCTCTATCCGCTCATATCCTCTATCGATCTGTTCTATGCCATATATCTCTGTGACGCCGTCGGCTGCCATGCCTGCCAGGACAAGGGCGACCGCGCCGCGGATGTCCCGCGGGGTCTCTACAGGTGCGCCGGTCAGCTTGGCCGTTCCACGAATAATCGCCACGTCGCGATCGACGTCTATGTTGACCCCCATTCTCCTCAGTTCATCGGCATAGCCGAACCGGCTCTCGAAGATCGTCTCGCGAATCGCCGTCACTCCGCTGGCGAGCGCGGCTATGACAGCCATCTGTGGCTGGAGGTCTGTTGGAAAGCCCGGATACGGCATCGTCTCGATGGATACAGCCTTTGGACGCTTGGGACCCGCGACGAATAAGCGGTTCTGAGACTCCTCGATCTGTGCACCGGCCTCCTGGAGCTTGAGTATGGGCGTTCTGACGTGTTCGGGCACGCAGTTCTCTATGACAACCTCTCCTGCAGTCACCAGTGTGGCTGCCATGATGGTGCCTGCCTCGATCCGGTCGGGGATTATCTCATGCACGCCTCCTCCGAGCTCAGGCACTCCCTCGATCTTGATAGTGCTTGTCCCTGCGCCCCTGACATTCGCACCCATGGTATTCAGGCAGATCGCCAGATCGACGATCTCGGGCTCCCGTGCGGCGTTCTCGAGAGTGGTCACTCCCTCTGCGAGACATGCTGCAAGCATCATGTTCACGGTAACACCCACACTCGAGCGCCCGACGTAGATGTTTGCACCTTTCAGCCGCTCTGCGGTAGCCTTCACGTAGCCGTGCTCGACGTGGACTTCGGCACCCAGCGCTCTGAATCCCTGAAGGTGGAAGTCGATGCCGCGAGCGCCGATCGCGTCGCCGCCCGGGAAGGGGACCTCCGCCCTGCCGAGCTTGGCCAACAGGAGCCCCATAACGTAGAACGAGCCGCGCAACCGCCTCACGAGGTCATACGGTGCGACCGGAACCGAGATCCCTCGGCCGTTTATCTCATAGGTATGGTCTCCCGATCTCCTGACCTCGGCGCCGAGATCCTGAAGTATCCGGGCGAGCGTCAAGACATCAGTATTAGCTGGTATATTGTCGAGAACGACGGGTTCACTGGACAGTGCAGCGGCTACCATTGTGGACAAACTGCTGTTCTTGGAGCCGCTCAGGTAGTACTCGCCGGAGAGGCGCGTCCTACCTTCGATGACGAACTTGCTCACGCGCAATCCCCCTACCCGGGCCAGGGCGCTTCATCCTTGCAGTATTCCCATTCCCCGGTGCTCAGTTGCAGTGCGTTTTTCTGTTGCGGACAGGCAATCAATGATGCTGCAGGCCCAAAGTGCGACCGAAGGCAACGATGCCAGGAGGTATCTCAGTCGCAGCGCTTCCAGCCTCTTCAGGTGCTCATCTACTGGGCCGAAGGCTGCGATCGCGGGGTCACGCATGTGAATGGCGTACAGAACGGCGATCAGACCGAGAGGCACGACTGCGCCGGCGAAGAAGAAGAGCCCTCTCAAGGGCCTGCCCCTGCGCAGTTGCCCGAGGCCTGGAATCAGCGCGCTGATCCTGTACAAGAGAGATCTTAGCATGCCTGCACCTCCATGGACGATCGGCGATGCACCGCGGTCAGATCACACTGTAGCCCACGGCAAGCTGCTCAGGCCCATCGACCAGAGCGTGTCCGAATCGTCCGAATATCGCGACAGATATCCTTCCTTCCCCGCGGACTGCAGCGAGTTTGAACCCGCCTCCGAGTCCCGGGTTGCTGATAGCCAGCTGAGAATAGGCGTCCCGCACGGCGTTCGACAGGGCAATCTTCTCCCTCGGGACCTCCAGGACGACCCCTCGCGCCACTGCGGCAGCTATCATGCTCTCCCTGAGCTTCAGGGCCAGCAGCTCCGAACTGGTTCCTACCTGTGTAATGGCTGCTTTGTATCCGAATCCGTGGAGTCTATCCAGCCAGTAGTGCTCGTATTCGCGGCTCCTGGTCATGGCCAGGTAAATGGCTCCGCTCTCCACTGACACGCGGGTCTTCTCTTCCCTCAGATACCCTCTGACTATGTCGCGAGCAGTCAGAAGGCCGACCAGTCTGCCTTCGCGCGAGATCACCGGAAGGCCGCCGACGTCGTAGTCGACCATCAGGTTTCCGGCCTCGCGTATAGTGGCGTCAGCGTACACCTTGTGAAAATCGGTCGACATTGCGTCTCTCACGCGTGCGTCCAGATTGTCTGCCCGCAGCACGTCGCTGTCAACCAGTATGCCGACGATCTCGTCTCCGTCGCAGACCACTAATCTGCTCTGCCTCTCTGACTTCATTATGGCGACCGCGTCTCTCAACGTCGCGGATGGATCAATTGTCGCTGGGTTCACGGTCATCATCTCGCGTACCAACATCGAGTTCCTCCCCTTTCCGATGCTTCAGAATCGCGTCGGCAAGCACCAGGTCCTCTCTGGTGGTAATCTTCAGATTGTCATAGCTTCCCTCCGCGATGTAGACCCTCATGTCGAGTGCCTCGACGAGCGAGGCGTCGTCGGTCCCAGTAAACCCCGTCCGCGTGGCTAGGTCGTGGCCTGCTCTGAACAGATCTGCAGCAAAAGCCTGAGGAGTCTGGATAAGCCAGACAGTCGAACGGTCAGGCGTACAAGAAAAAAAGACGCCGTCATCAGACATACGCACTGTATCTTTTGATGGAACGGCACAGACCGCAGCACCCCGCTGCGCTGCAAGCGATATGACGGACTCCACCATCGACAGAGTGACCAGCGGACGAACCGCATCATGCACCACAAACAAATCCGTCTCTGAACTTGCGGCATCGAGGCAGCATCGAACTGACTCCTGCCGGGTCGGCCCGCCGACCACAAACTTGCATCTCTTGGTGACGCCCGCCCGGCCGAGCAGTGTCTGATTGCAGAGGCAGAGGTCGGTTTCGCTCACGGCCACTACGATCTCGTCGATGACACTACACGCACTCAAAACGCTGAGGGTATGGGCCAGTATCGGTTTCCCCTGAAGGGGCAGAAACGCCTTATTTCGGCCCATACCCATCCTTTGTCCTTTGCCGGCGGCAGGCACTATCGCTGCCACATGCATCAGAAACCACTCCGGCTCATGGTCTGATCTCAGTGCACTGCAATCTTACAGGACTTTCTCCATCTTGACCTGGCTGTTTCTGCCTTCACGGCCATTCCGGCTGCCTCTGTATCTGCCGTACCTGGTGTTGCGCCACACTTCCCGCTCGTCGCTCTGTTTCGGTTTTGCGAAGATCATTCGTCCAGCTGCAGTCTGAAGCACGCTGGTAACCAACACGTCGACCTGCTCTCCGAGGAACTTCTTTCCGCCGTCCACGACGATCATTGTGCCGTCATCGAGATATGCCACTCCCTGGCCTGTCTCCTTGCCGTCCTTGATGACGTGAACGACCATTTCCTCGCCCGGCAGCACCACCGGCTTGACCGAATTGGCAAGCTCGTTTATGTTCAGTACCCTTACTCCCTGAAGGTCTGCGACCTTGTTGAGGTTGTAATCATTGGTTACGATCTTTGCGTCTAGACTCACAGCCAGCCGGACCAGCTTGCTGTCGACCTCCGCAACGTCGTCGTAATCCTGATCCGATATCTGGATGGCCACATGGGATTCCTTCTGCATGGCCCTAAGTATATCCAGGCCCCGCCGTCCTCTGTTGCGCTTCAGCACATCAGAGGAGTCGGCAATGTGCTGGAGTTCCTCAAGGACGAACCTGGGGACCACCAGAACTCCCTCTATGAATCCAGTCCTGCAGATGTCTGCAATCCTGCCGTCTATGATCACGCTGGTATCCAGTATCTTGTACGAAACGTTGCCGTTCTGAGGGTATCTTCTCCGCCCGCGCAACGAGACACCCGCCCTGTCAGATCCTCTTGGGTGTAGCGACATCAGACTCAAGAGCTCGTCCGTGCGAGCCAGTGCTATCCACGCTCCGCCAAGACCAAGGACTGCGGTGGCAGCCACCTGAAGATAAGTACCAACGCCAGGTATCTGCCCCAGAGTTGGGGCAACAAGCAGGGCAATCAGCAGACCGATGACCAGTCCGAACAGGCCGACGACCAGCGCGCCTGTAGAGAGCCTCATAGGGCTCACGATCGATCGGCGTGACAACCATGAAAACGACCCGACGAGCACCGGGGCGATTAGTAGTCCGAGGACAGCTCCAAGGACGATCATGCCCACCAGCAGGAACTGGGCACCGTCGGGCGTCGAGTCGAAGTAGCCGATTCGCTGAAAAATCCGGTATGCCTCATAGCCGGCTGCAGACCCACCTGCCATAAAGAGAAAGTGGATCAACTTGCTTAGCACTCGTTCACCTCCCTTCTTTGTAGTACTATTTCCGTATGGAAATTGCTATTCACCGCGAGGAATGCTGCGACACAGCGGCTACTGAAGGGCAGCCTCAATCTCCTCAGATATGGTATCCTGGTCACTGCACTTGGCGAGGACGAGTTCGCTGACAAGGATTTGGCGGGCGTTGTCCAACATCTTCCTCTCGCCGCTCGAAAGGCCTTTTTCTCGGTCTCTGATAGACAGGTTTCGCACTACTTCGGCGACTTCGAGTACGTCTCCACTGCGTATCTTCTCTAGATTCGCTCTATACCTCTTGTTCCAGTTTTGAGACATCTTCGTCTTGTCGCCCTTGAGAACGTCAAAGACCTCTTGTACCATATGGTCGTCGATGATCTCTCTGATGCCTATTTCGTTGACGTTGTCCGTGGGGATCATGACTTTCAAGTCGCCTATCGGCAGCCTCATGATGTAGTATCTCTGTCTGGACCCCAGCACTTCCTTTTCCTCGATGGCCTCTATCACGCCCGCGCCGTGCATGGGGTACACGACCTTATCACCGACCTTGAACATCAGGGTTACCTCCAGCTGAGCCACAAGATTCCCGCACTATATTATATTGTAGCATGAGTTGGGATTCGTTTCAATTGAGCCGAGCTGGGATCATCTGAGCTTAATCTAGATGTGCCGATCGAGAAGGATCTGCTGCCTGAGCCTCCTAAGACCTTCCATTATTGCCCGCGCTCTGACTTCTCCGATTCCTTCGACTTCGTCGAGTTCCTCGATGGACGCCTGCAGTATCGCCTGAAGGTTGCCGAAGCGTCCGACAAGGTTCTCTATCACGGCATAGGGCAGCCTGGGGATCTTCGAGAGGATCCTGTATCCTCGCGGACTCACCGGTATGTCGAGCGTGTTCATGCTGCCCGCATGCCCCAGGGCTCTGCCGATCACCGCCAGATCGAGGAGGTCCTCGGCGGTCCAGTCAGAGATCTCAGCGTTGATGTTTTCTGCGGTTCTGTCCTTTGCTTCTACCATATAGTCGTTGATGACATATAGGCCCTCGTCCTCGACATCGACCATGAGTTCCTCGAGCTGCATTTTCACGAGGCGCCCCTCAGTCCCGAGCTCGCAGATGTACCGCTCGATCTCCTCAGCCACTCTGCGCACCATCTCCATCCGCTGGATCACGACGACGACTTCGAACAGGGTCACAACGTCCTCAAACTCCAGGACGCTGAGATTGGAGAGGGCTCGGTTGAGCACGCCCTTGTAGTTCTCGAGAGTCTGCAGAGCCTGATTCGCCTTGGCCAGGACGACTCCTATGTCGTGCATGACGTACTTGAGATTATCCTTATACAGCGTGACGATGTTCCGCTTTTGAGATATCGCTATGACCAGATTCCCAGTCTGCTTGGCCATTCGCTGCGCAGTGCGGTGCCTGGTCCCCGTTTCAGAGGTCGGGATGTTGGGATCGGGTATGAGCTGGGTGTTCGCATATACGATCCGCTTCAGGTCTGAGCTGAGGACTATCGCGCCATCCATCTTGGCCAGCTCGTACACTCTTGACGGGTCGAACTCGGTGTCAAGCCTGAAGCCTCCGCTGCAGAGCGACAACACCTTCTCAGAGTCGCCGACTACAAGCAGCGCACCGGTCTTCGCCCGTATGATGTTCTCGAGGCCCTCATACAAGTCGGTTCCTGGAGCGACCTTCTTCAGCATTGCCCTGAACGGATCCTCTTTCCATCTCGCATCCCTCGACAACACAGCGCTCACTCCTCGATTCCCAGCGACAGCGCTTCCTCGACCGTCGAGACTGCAAGCAGCTCGACTCCGCTGCCTGCCCCATGGGTCATCTTCTGAACGTTCCTCTTGGGCACCAGACATCTCTTGAATCCCATCCGGGCGGCTTCTGCAATGCGAGTCTCCGCCCTGCTCACTGCCCTCAGCTCCCCAGCGAGTCCGATCTCTCCGATCGCAGCCGTCTCCGGCAGGACCGGCTTGTTGCGGAAGCTCGAAGCCAAGGCCAAGGCTATGGCAAGATCTGAGGCAGGCTCGACCACGCGCACTCCTCCGGCAGCGCTGACGTATACGTCGTAGTTCGACGGACAGAAGCCGACGCGCTTTTCCAGGACCGCCAGTATGATTGCAGTCCTGTTGTAGTCCACCCCTGTCACAGTTCGCCGAGGGGTGCCGTAGCCGCAAGAGGCGACCAGGGCCTGCACCTCGACAAGAATCGGGCGGTTCCCCTCGATGCTGGCAGTCACGGCCGACCCGGGCACTGACCTGTTGTCACCTGAGAGGAACATAGCCGACGCGTCGTCCACACCCACAAGACCGTGCTCGCCCATTTCGAATATGCCGATCTCGTTTGTCGAGCCGAACCGATTCTTGACCGCCCTGAGTATGCGGAACGCGTGGCTCTGGTCGCCCTCGAAGTATATGACCGTATCCACCATATGCTCGAGGACCCTCGGGCCTGCGATGGCGCCCGACTTCGTGACATGGCCAATAATGAGCGCAGCCACTCCGAGCTGCTTGCACAATAGCAAGAGCTGAGCGGTCGCCTCGCGCACTTGAGACACGCTCCCAGGGGCGGACGGTATTTCGGGATCATACAGGGTCTGAATAGAGTCGACGACCAAGAGAGACGGGGTGGTCTCAGAGATGTGATCTGCAATTGCGGCAAGGTTGGATTCTGCGACTACTAGCAGGCGGTTGTCAATCGCGTTGATCCGCTGGGCACGCATCTTGATCTGTCCGGGAGACTCCTCACCGGATACGTAGAGGACAGTGTTGCCTGACCGGGCTATCTGATGCGCCGCCTGCAGTATCAGCGTCGACTTCCCTATTCCGGGCTCTCCGCTGACCAGGACCATCGATCCATCGACGAGCCCACCGCCAAGGACGCGGTCGAACTCGGCGATGCCGGTTGACCTTCGCGACTCGCCGGAGGAATCTACGCGGTCAATAGAAACAGGGTCCTTGCGCTCGACTTGTCCGGCCGAACCTGAGAGTCTCAGGCGACGGGGGTCCCTCTTGTCCGGCAATCGTTCTTCCGCGAAGGTATTCCAGGAATCACAATCCGGACACCGGCCGAGCCACCTCGGAGACTCATGCCCGCATTGGCTGCAAACGAAGAGTGTTTTGGATCTGCTCATTCAGTCTTCCACCGGTCAAGCGCTCAAACCCACTGTTCAGTAATATTATAACAGGAGCTACTCGCATTGGCAACAACACATCGCCCGCCGATAGTGTAGCTCGTGACGGTAGATCCTTCACGAAGTGACAGTCTGTTGCCTGCCCTGTCCATACGGTATATGGAGACAGCCCCGCTTACCTTCGACGCAGTGAGGCGGCTCATCCTGTCACTGGTCACTTCCTGTGGACAACACACTTTGCAGAACGGTGACGCCGGGCATCTGCCTCGAGTATCCGGGCAAGTGCGAGTAGAAGGCTCTGATGGCCCCAGATTGGTCTCGGGCGATGTTGCGGTGGTGAAGAAGAACTCTATCAGGGTATGGGTGACTGATCAGGTGAGGTCCCCAGGCTGCTACGATCTCAAGATGGGTAGTACACTGCTCAATGCTCTCGTGGTGGCCGAAGGGATTCTGGCTCCGATTGAGGATTGCGCGAGTATCAATTATCGATGCTCCTCATGATCCTGTTCCATCGGTAGGCACTTGCACGGGCCTTCACCGCCCAGTGCCGCGCAACCCTTATGCGCCGTTCGGCATACAGCAAAGAGCCGAGGGCTGTTCGGTCGACCCTCGGCTCCGGAATCACTCTTGCGTTGCGGCGCCTGCAGGGGCTGTGTCGCCCCGCTCGCCTTCCCTTTGGCCCTCCTTCGGGCTGATGCAGAACTCGTTGTTCTCCACATCGATCACGACTGTGTCTCCGTCGCGGATTCCGCCCTTCAGCAGCTCTTCAGACATGCGGTCCTCGATGAGCCGCTGGATTGCCCGGCGAAGCGGCCTTGCGCCGTATTCCCGGCTGAATCCCTCGTCCACCAGCTTGTTCTTGGCCGCATCGGTCACCTCCAGGGTGATCCGGTGCTCGATGAGCTGCCTCGACAGTCTCCTGAGCATCAGGTCGACGATCTCTCTCAGCTGCTCTCTGCTCAGCGCATGGAACACCACGATCTCATCGACCCTGTTGAGGAACTCAGGCCTGAAGGTCTTCTTCATGGCCTCAGTGACGCGCTCCTTCATCCTGTCGTACGAGGCCTTGTCGTCGCCGGACGGCCTAAAGCCCAGGCTGGTATCCTTGTCTATGATGTTCGCACCGACGTTCGAGGTCATGATTATGACCGCGTTGCGGAAATCGACCGCCCTGCCCTGAGCATCTGTCAGCCTACCGTCCTCGAGGACCTGAAGCAGGATGTTAAAGACCTCCGGGTGTGCCTTCTCGATCTCATCGAACAGAACGACCGAGTACGGGCGCCTGCGGACCTTCTCGGTTAGCTGGCCCGCTTCGTCATACCCAACGTAGCCGGGAGGAGCTCCTACCAGCCGTGACACCGTGTGCCGCTCCATGTACTCGGACATGTCCAGCACGATCAGAGCGTCTTCATCTCCGAAGAGCGCCTCCGCAAGAGCCCTGCTGAGCTCAGTCTTGCCGACGCCGGTCGGCCCGAGAAACATGAACGATCCAACAGGGCGTCTCGGATCTTTGAGCCCCGCTCTGGACCGCCTGACTGCTCGCGCAATCGCCTGGATCGCCTCATCCTGGCCGATCACTCTCTGGTGGAGGACGCTCTCGAGGTTGAGCAATCTCTGGCTCTCCTCTTGGGCGAGTTTGGAGACAGGTATTCCCGTCCAGCTAGAGATAGTCTCTGCTATGCGCTCCTCCGTGACTATCGCGTCGCTGGTCGCGCTCTTGGTCTTCCATTCCTTCTTCTCTTGCTCAATGCGGCGCTTGATCTCCTGTTCCTTGTCCCTGAGGACTGCAGCTTTTTCGAACTCCTGGTTCTTTATGCAGGACTCCTTCTCCGACCTCACAGTCTCGAGCTCGTCTGTAAGCTTCTTGATCCCGTCAGGCGCCACGATTGTCTGGAGCCTGACTCGCGAGGATGTCTCGTCTATCAGGTCGATCGCCTTGTCAGGCAGGAATCTGTCCGATATATACCTGTCGGACAGCTTGGCAGCAGCCTCTATCGCCCCATCCGTTATCTTTACTCGATGATGCGCTTCGTACCGGTCTCTCAGGCCCTTCAGTATTAGAATCGTCTCCTCGACGCTGGGCTCTCCCACATGGATCGGTTGGAATCTCCGCTCGAGCGCAGCGTCCTTTTCGACATGCTTGCGGTACTCGTCAAGCGTAGTGGCGCCGATGCACTGCAGCTCGCCCCGAGAGAGCGCCGGCTTCAGGATGTTGGCTGCGTCTATGGCGCCCTCCGCTGCGCCGGCTCCGACGAGAGTGTGCATCTCATCAATGAACAGGATGACATCATGCGATCTGCGGATTTCTTCGACAACCCTCTTCAGTCGCTCCTCGAACTCGCCTCTGAACTTGGTGCCGGCCACAAGCGACCCAAGGTCGAGCGTGTGCACGCGCTTGTCGAGCAGCGTCTCGGGCACATCGCCTGCCACGATTCTCTGGGCCAATCCCTCAGCGATGGCCGTCTTTCCGACGCCGGGCTCGCCGATAAGGACCGGGTTGTTCTTCGTCCTGCGGCTGAGCACCTGAATCACACGGTCGGTCTCCTTCTGCCTGCCTATCACGGGATCGAGCTTGCCCTGTCGCGCCTCTTCTGTGAGGTCACGGCCGAACTGGTCAAGCGTAGGAGTGGAGCTCGCGCCCTTGCCCTTCTTGCTCTTGCCCTCGGGACCGTCCGCGTTCGCGCCGATCAGCTTTGAGATCTCCCGGGCGACCGTCTCTGCATCCACGCCCATGCTCTTCAGGACGTGTGCGGCAACGCCCTCACCCTCCTTGATCAGGCCAAGGAGTATGTGCTCGGTCCCGATATACCCGTCTCCGCGGGTCCTGGACTCCTGAAACGCGAGATCGAGCACACGCTTTCCTCTCGGCGTCAGCCCGATTCGTGTCACCTGCAGGGGCTGAGCCTTTCCGACTATCCTCACAACCTCTTCTCTGACCTTGTCAGCATCGACACCCAGGGCCTCAAGCACCCTCGCTGCGACTCCGCTTCCCTCGCGCACAAGGCCCAGCAGGATGTGCTCTGTTCCCACCAGTTCATGCCCGAGCGAGCGGGCCTCCTCAGCAGATATATCCAACACTTTCTTAGCTCTTTCTGTGAACGAATCAAAGAACATAGCAATCTACTCCTTCAACCCATCTATCCTAAAGCGCTCCCTCACCAGGTCTGCTCTGCAGACATCCCGCTCTTCGGGAGTGAGTTCGCGGCCTATGAACTTCTGAAGGTGTGCCGGTCTGGTCAAAATCAGCAGCTCAGTGAAAACGCTCGAGTCGAGGCCGCCCAGCATGCCTAGATCGATGCCGAGCTTCACGTCAGAGAGCAGGCCTATGGCCTCCTGCGAGCTGAGTATGCGCGCGTTCGTCAGAGTTCCATACGCTCTGTGCACTCTGTCCTCCAGCTGCCTCCTCAGGTCTCTTGCGAGCGCCTCTCTTGTCGAACGCTCCTGGTCAATCAGCTGACGCGTCAGGGAGGACAGATTGTCACTGATCTCCTCTTCAGAACACCCCAGCGATACCTGGTTCGAAAGCTGAAGGATATTGCCGACAGACTCTGTGCCCTCTCCGTACAGTCCCCTGACTGCCATTCCGACTCTCGACACTGCCTGCACCACACCGGACAGACGGTTTGTCATTGCGAGTGCCGGAAGATGAAGCATCACCGAGGCTCTCATGCCTGTTCCCACGTTTGTCGGACATGAAGTAATATACCCCAGTCTCTCCGAATACTCGTAGTCCAGCGATGCCTCGAACATGTCATCTATCTGGCTCGCAAGGTCCAGAGCATCGCCCAACCGAAGTCCGGCATGGATCGTCTGAATGCGCAGATGGTCTTCCTCGTTCGCCATGGTCGACACGGTCTCGTCTGCTGATAGCAGCACTCCCCTGTTTGCAGGCTCCTGAACGAACTGCGGGCTCACGAGGTGCTTCTCGACAAGGATCTGCCTGTCGATCGGCTGCAGCTGATCTACCCGAACCCATCTGGCTCCCCTCAGCAGAAGCGATCCGGATTCGATCAATCCTCTCGCAACCTGCTCTATTTCAGCAAGGGCCTCCAGGTTCTCAGCCTCACTCGCCCTGTTCGGGAACTTGCGGCCTTTGAGATTGCGGGCAAGGCGCACACGGGAACTCAGAACGACGTCCGATTCGGGTCCGTCCATGTTCATCCAGCCACTGATATGTCTCCTTATCATGTCCTTCAGCGACATCTAAGATCCCCCGTTCCCGTCAGAAGATGCCAGCTCCTCCTGCAATGCCCTGATCCTGTCCCTCAGCTCTGCGGCGCGCTCGTAGTCCTCCCTTGCCACGCATTCCTGGAGCTCTTTCCTTAGCATGTCTATCTTGCGGGTGACATGCGCTCTGCCGCCTGCGCGGACCGGAACCTTCCCCTTGTGCTCATAGTCTCCATGAATCCGCTTGTATATGGGTCTCAGTTCATCGTTGAACTGATTGTAGCACTCTCCGCAACCCAGAAAGCCCGTTCTCGTGAACTCGCTGAACGGCAACCCGCAGCTCCTGCAGGTGAGCTGCGCACTCGCGGAAGTCCCCACCTGGGTCCCTTCCATTCCAGACAGCAGCCCTGACAGGAGGCTTTGAACCGAGAGATGAGGCTGCATGAAGAACCCCATATCCTCCCACTTGGCCCTCGCGCACTCCTTGCACAGGTACTGCTGGACCTTCTGGTTGTTTACGATCTTCGTCACGTGGACGCTGGCGGGCCTGCTCTTGCACTCTTCACATAGCACCGCCCATACACCTCCCATGCACTGCCGGGCTATTCACCTCTATCATATTCCCGTCGCACACTCAAGAGCGTCAAAAGGACCGCCTTTAGTATCCTCGCTCTCACCAGTGAGGCACTCTTCTCGCGAAGATCGTCACACTGAAGGCGCACTGCGCTCTTGATGAGCAGCTCGTCCTTCTTGCTGATGATCCCGGCATCCCTCAACCGAAACAGAACATCGCCCATCTCCTGGTCAGACAGCGAGTCGCCGACCATCCTGTTTACCAGGCCGGACGGCTGACTCGAGGAATCGAGGTGGACGCGGAATATCCTGATGTACCCGCCTTCACCTCTGCGGCTCTCAACCAGGAAACCTCTGTCAGTCGTGAACCTGGTGCTGATAACGTAGTTGATCTGGGAAGGGACGCACTTGAACATGTCCGCCAGGTCTCTTCGCTGTATCTCTATGGAACCTCCGCCCGCCAACTCAAGCAGACGCATCAGGTGTTCCTCGATGTAGTCAGCAAGGTTTGCCATGATGACATTCACTCCTGAACACTGATCTTGCAGAGCCTGGTTCGCCGCGACCGGCTGTCAGGCAGAGAACCGTCAACAACCGCTCTGACTTTTACTGACCTTCACCAGTATTATAATACACAAGTACATAGCAAGGTCAATGGCAAAACAGGCGAAGGCGGCCCACTCACAGCGTTCTCCGGCGATGGGCGCTCAATTCGAGGATCTCTCGAGCTCAACCTGGCGGGAGTTCAACCTGACAAGGGAAGGTCTTGAGGACTTGGTTGTGTGGAGCGGCGTGCAGCCGTATGCCGCGGTGTGCGGCGGGCGTGCAGTGGTGTGCCGCGACATGCCGCGGGCGCGCCGCGGGTGCGCAGCGAGCGAGCAGCGAAGCGCCGCGGTGTACCGCAGTATACCGCAAGCGGCCTCACACGCGGTAGCCGGTTGATCCAGCTTCGAGCTCTATGACTATCTCTATCTCGCGCGTCTCTCTGACGACCTTGAGGCGAAGCCGGTCACCCACTCTGGCCTTTCGGAGATGGTATACGATCTCTTCACCGGTGGTCACGGCGTCGCCGTTCACTTCCACTATCACGTCGCCCCGGCGGAGTCCGGCTTTCTCAGCAGGTCCTCCTGCGGCGATCGCCGTCACGAGTGCGCCATGGTCGACGGACAGCCCGAGCCGGCGGGCCTCTGCGGCTCTCAGTGCATAGATCTGGCTAATGCCCGACCACGGCCAAACCACGTATCCATGTTCGATCAAATCCCGCGCAACTCTAGAGGCGTCATTCGCCGGAATGGCGAACCCGAGCCCCTGCGCTCCCTGCACCACATAGGTGTTGATGCCAATGACCTCACCCGAGGAGTTCACAAGCGCTCCACCGCTATTACCCGGGTTGATGGAAGCGTCCGTCTGAATCACGTCGACCAGTTGGCCGTCTATGGTCACGCGCTCCCTGACCGCGCTGATGATCCCCTGAGTCACAGAGTAATCGTAGCCGTGCGGGTTGCCTATGGCTATGGCTACGTCGCCCACGCGGATCGCAGATGAATCGCCGAGGCGTGCTGCGGTGAGGTTCTTCGCGTCGATCTTGAGCACAGCCAGATCTGAGTACTGGTCCGAACCTACGACTGTCGCCGCGAAGGTCCTCCCGTCCTGGAGCTCTACAACTATCTCCGCAGCGTCCTCCACCACATGGTGGTTGGTGAGGATGTACCCTGCTTCATCGAATATGACACCCGATCCGAGCTTCCTTGACCTGTAGAGCTCGAGGCCTAGAATCCCCAACCTGAGTTCCGCCTGGGCGGTGCTGGATATCTTGACGACCGAGCCCATCAGCTTCTCCACAACTGCGCGCACAGAGAACAGCGCGTCCACCTGCACCGCAGTGCAGCCCTGCACCTCGCTCTGAAGCACAGCAAACCGCTCGTCGACGTGACGCATCAGGATGTACGACGAGCCGAATGCTCCCAAGAGAGCTGCGAGCAACGCCACCAGTACGAGGTCTATGGGCTTTATGGAGCGACGACGTCCGTAACTCGGCATCGGAACTGCCACCTTTCGTTACTGCCCCCCAGCAACAGATGTCGAGGAGGATTCCTCCGCAGTCAACAACTCGACAATGTCTACGCCACCGGCCGTCTGCTCCCTGTACTCGTCGTCAATGACCTCGACTGTCAAGAATATGAGAAGCTCGGTCTGCCTTATGTCTTTATCGGTCCTCTTAAACAACTCGCCCATTATCGGTATGTCGCCGAGGAGCGGCACCTTTGTGAGTTCTTCGAGTTCCTGAGTCTGCAGCAGGCCTCCGATGACCGCAGTCTCGCCGTCGCGAACCCTGATGACAGTCTCCGCCTCCCGCGTCTTGAGCCAGGGTAGGCTGTCTCCGCCGGACTCAGCGGTCCCCTCGACAGAGCTGATCTCCGGCTTCACCTTGAGAGAGACCTCGTCCTCCATGCCCATCTCGGGAGTAACCTCCAGCCTGACACCGGCCTCAAAGTACTCCCAGCTCTCGGTACGGGTGCCGTCCGGGCCGACAGTCGCCCGCTTGACCGGTATCCTGTCGCCCAGCAGTATCCTGGCAGTCGAGCCGTCCGCTACGGTCAGCTGAGTCGACGCGACTGTCCGCGCATATCCCTCATCTTGGAGGAATCCGAGCTTGGGGATGACGTCGATCGACGCTCCGATCACCTGACCTATGGGGTTGTTCTGCGGCTTAAGCGACAACGAGTCCCACTTGATCCCAAGATTGGACAGCGCGCTGGTCGCAACCTCCTCGATTCTCGACTGGATCCACACCTGCCGCACAGGAGTATCGAGGTGTGCCACCAGCCTCTTCGCTTCATTGACCTGGGCGGCAGTGCCGCTCACGATCACTGAACTAGTTCTGGCGTCTGCCCTGATGCTCTCCTTGGGCACGATCAAGTCCAGGGTGGCAATTATCTCAACAGGCGATCTGTGCTTCAGTGGAATGACAGCCACCTCTACTGTATCAAAGACCGAAGCGAGCCGCTCAGGGGTCGCGACGACAATCGCATTGCCCTTGCGGCGGAAGTCAAACCCGTTTGCCCTGACTATCAGCTCCATGGCGTCGAGCAGCCTCGTGTTCCTCAGAGTCTGAGTGACGGTGCCCCTAACTGAGCTGTCTGCAACCAGACTAAGATCGTCCGACATCTGTACGAGAGCAGACAGGACAACCGTAATCTCTTCATCGAAGAAGGCCAGAGAGTCGATCACGGTGTCATCTGCGCTTGCGGCCAGCGCCTCCCAAGATGCAACTCCCAGCAATGCCGACGCAGGCACGAGGATGCACACAATGAAAGCTGCAGCTACAGACAGCGCATTCCCTCTACTCATCCGGACCATCTCCAATCCTGTACTGTCGGACATCATCGCCCAGCCTCAGCTCTACGAGGTCTCGACCTATGAATACCACCTCGAGTTCGCCCGCCTGATCTCCGAGCCGCAGCCGGTCGCCCTGACGAATCACTTGCGGCTTGCCGCTGAGGCGTATGGTCGCGCTTGAGACGCCGTCACCCGTCACTATCACTCCTGTCACCGCGATCGGAGGCCACTCCGCCTTGGCCGGTTCGTCCGCTGCGATCGACGCCTGCGGTTCGAACTCAGGAGTGTCGGCCACGACGGGTACCTTGGGTTTGGCGACGGTCACTGAGCCCGAGTTCTGGTGCGGTTTCTCCGTCTCGTGCTCCTCTGCAGCTACCATGCCGTTCTGCGGTTCGCCGGTGCCTTCCTCTGCCGGGACCGAAGTCGACTCGCTACCGGGGGCTGCTCCGCGAGCGTTTTCGGAACCTTGCGATGGACTCAAGCCAGCGCTGTCAGGCGTAGGTGCAAGTACGCTCTTGCTTGCAGCTGAAGAGCTGTCTCGACCCGCTGTGGGAGGCCCTGCAATTCCGGCGATTCTGGCGACCGCTATCGGAGCCAGCTCGGCGATCCGGGGTTCATCGGCAGGCAGCGCAGGCCCTGAACCGACGCTAGCTCCCGAAGCAGCGTCGCTCAAGGCGGTCGCAGTTCCCTGAGCGACTGCGGGCGGAGCCTGGCCTCGCCCAAGTCCACCTGGCACTGCGGTCCATGGGGAGAAGGCCGCAGAGGCTGACCCCGTAGCCGTCGAAATGTCGGCTAGAGAGCCTGACGAAGAGTGCTCCAGTGGGACTGATGCGGCGCTGTGAGTGATCGGCATCGCGATGTCGACGACGGGCCGCCTCAGGCTGCTTGCGGTGAGTGTGCTCTGACTGCCTTCATCGTCTTCGCGGTACTGCCATCCTGCCATGTCAATGGCTTGTCTGCTCGCCAGCAGGTCTCGGGCCTCAGTAGACGAGAGCAGGCAAGCGTCGACGAGTTCAGTCACTGGCCGCGTTCCACCTGTGAACCCAACCGGCTCAGCCCTCCTCAGGACCAGGAGTCTGGCAATCGTCTCGTCGACCGGACGTGAGTCCAAAGCACCTGTGGTCATTGTCTGAGCAGCTTCGTCAATGTACGACCGAGGTCCTGCGAAAGGATCGAAAGACCCGGCTGACGAAAAGCCTGCCACCAAACCCGGAGGCAACTGATCTGCCTGAAGCGATTCTCGAGCCGGCCCAGTGGAGTCGGACGCTCGCTGGCCAATACCTGCCTCCGTCAGCGCAGACAGCAGCGGAAACGGTACAGCTGTGAGTCCATGCAACGGAGCAACTTCGCCGGACACGGCGGTTTCTCTTGAGAAGGACTCCAGCTGCCTGGTCTCAGCAGCCCCTGCGGGCTGCTGCTCGATGCGTGCGAACGACGGCGACGGCACTTGAGCATCAGTTTGAGACACTGCTGACAGACGCACAGGAATGGCAAACGGGTTTCTGAGGGTCATTATGTCCAGATCGATGACCGCCTCTTCCGCCCTTTCGCCGCGTTCCTCCGATGCGTCGAACCCAGTTGAGGGCGATCTACCAGTCTGGATTGTGTATCTGAGGTAATCCGGCGGACGCTTGGAATCCAGCGTGAGAAGGGTGAAGACAACTCTCGCGACCCCGAATGAAAAGAGCGCAAGACTCAGGCAGTATATGAGAAAGACCCCCAGTATCTTGGGCAGCTCCTTTCCGCGAGTGAGAAGAGGATTGTCCATCAGGCACCTCCTCCCGCACGAACAGCCTGGCTGTTGGTCCTGTAGTACGTCTTGCCGGACACGACAGCGTTCAACTGCGGCGCTGAAGAAAAGGTATCCGACCTCGACACATTTATCCTTACAGCAGTAAACACCACAGCAGGGCTTTCTTCCTCAGCCCGCCTGAGGAAGTCCACGACGCTCGCAAATGAACCCTCAAGTATCAGCTCGAATGGCATTTCTGCAACGTATCTCGCGACTACCACAGGCAACGGTCTGAAGTTCGTGAGAGTAGCCCCTGACTGAACAGAGCAGCGCTCGAGCGATCGAATGAGCGATGGGACATCCGGCTCGTCGGCGACGCCTTTCCATATGGCATCGAGCCTTCTATGCAGATCAGCCAGCTCGTTCTCGAGAGCAGACAGACTCACAGCAGTCCGCCTCATTGTATCAGCCTTGAGTCTCGAAGCCTCTATCTGTGAGTTCAGGGCAGCGAGTTCTGCGTTCAATGGCATGTGAAGCTGCGAGTATAGCAGATACAGCGCAACGATGGCCACGAGAACCAAGAGCATTCGGCTCTCCCGCTTGCTCAGGCGAAGCGCCACTCAGTCAGCCCTCCTCTTCGCTGAGGCGGTCATCTCAAACCCCACAGCGTACAAGTCGCTTGCTGGAGAGACCTCAAACACATATGCCGAAGCCAGCTGCGCCGATCCGAACATAGCGTCGTTGCGGAAGTTGTTAAGAGTGTCCGACACAGACGCGTAGCTCAACGCACTTCCCTTTATGCTGACCCTGCCGTCAGCGGCGATCGCGAAGCTCTCGATCCAGGTCGATTCATCTATGAGATCTGACGTCCTGGCAAGAAGAAGCCAAAACGGGAGGTTTTCCTCGTCGAGTACTGAGACCTCAGCATACTCCTCTTTGGCTTGCTTCAGCGCAGCCTGCAGATCCGCATTCTTGGGAAGATAGGGCGACCAGTGCTGGATCTCTTCCTCCAGTCTCACCAACTCCTGCTCGGCTCGATGAATCTGCGCTAAACGGGCGGCATAGAGAGACGACAAAACGAACGCGATCAGGAAGATCCCCAGCACCGCCGACAGCCCTTTCGGGGCGACCTGGGGCGGCTTCTGCAATTCCTTAGGCAGGAGGTTGATCCTGATCACAGCTCTTCGACACCTCGCAGAGCCAACCCAATGCTTACTGCCATCACTGGCGCCGTGTCCTCCAGGAACGCAGTGCCCAGCAGCTTCCGATCTACGCTCACATTCGCATACGGCCGTCCGATTACCATGGGTATCCCCAGCTCGTGTGAAAGATGCTCCACCAAGCCAACCAGCTTCGCACCGCCGCCTACGAGGACCCCTCCGCGCACGGGATCGTCCTTGTGCGACGCGTTGTAGAAATCTATGGTCCGCCGAACCTCTCTGGCCATCGCCCTGACGACTGACTCGATGGCCGATACGACGAGCTGGTCAGCGAGCTCGCCTGACTCCAGGTCCGTGCCCTCGATCCAGTCCGTGGTCTGCTTCAGTCTCTCTGCGTCCTCGCTGCTGCAACCGACCGCATGCGCGATCGCCTCAGAGATCGCACTGCCGCCAATCGGAATCATTCGCGTAAACGTCAACTCATCTTTGCTGTAGACAACCAGGTCTGTCGTCCCGGCCCCGATGTCGAGAACGACCATACAGGGTGGTGAATAGCGCTCATTGTCAGCGCTGGCCGCGACAAGGCGTTCCGACAGGCGGTACTGATCTTCTGAGATCGACCGCACAGAACCTGCCGCCATGCCGGCTGTCGGCTGCGTTTCGGCTGCAAGGTCTAGTTCACCAGGTACTTCCCGGTTCGGGACGCCGTCGCCAGGATCGATTCCATCCATCGGATCAGCACCGTTTTCGAGCTCAACGGCAAGCGCGCGCAGCTCTTCCAGGCCCATGTGCTCGAGGTCGTCGAGTCCTGGGAGCCGCTCTCCTCCAATGCTCCCGACCACAGGAAACGATCCGGTTGCGCCTTGTCGAGGGCTTGGCATATCTGTGAGCTCAGACTCCGCAGACTCCTGTAGGATTGACGCCCAACACTCGCGCATGCTCAACGAACGCACTATGCTAAAGGGCTGTACATCGATGACCTTCGGCAATACCTTGCACAGCCTCAGGGTCTCGATGAAGCTGTCGACGATCTCCTTCTTTGCTGCGACCAGGCTGACTCTTTGTTTCGCCTGTCCGGACGAGTCGTCGAACACCTCACCGACGATGTCGAAGTCATAGACACATTCTTCAACAGGAAAAGGAATCTGGGCCTGAACCTCCCACTTCACCGCCTCCGCCATCTCGTCTCTGCCCATCGGCGGCATCACCAGTGACCTCAAGATAACCCCTTGGCCTGCGACTGCGGTGACGACGTTCCGCGGCCTGAGTCTCATTTCCCTCAGCAGGGCCGAGATCTCTGCTGCTACGTCCTTCGGCTTCACAATGACTCCTGACTTGGTTGCTCCCAAAGGGGTGGCTCTCCTGCCCAGCCGCACGAGCGCGGCCGCATTCCGCGTCTTTCGCACCTCGGCTATCTTGATCGCATGGGTCCCTATGTCAAGCCCTACGGCACTGGCCATTCCTCAGCTCATCCTCTATACGGCATTCCTCGGAGTCACCTTTATAGTCTTGGTGTAGGTGCCCCTGCCCGAACCGACTGTGATCGTCGCCGTGACCATGATGACCGTTCCGTCTGCCGGCGACAACTTGCACTCAAATGAAAGGTCGCTGATCTCACCGTCATAGCGCCAGACGGGATCTGCTCCACTATCAATCACGACCTTTGCCTCCTCGTCATAGGAGACAGGTCGCTTCACAATGGACTGTCCCTGCAGCAAGTAACGGTAGTACGAGCTCACATAGACAAGAGAGCCGCCTTCTATTATTACCTCTGACACTGCGAAGTCGAGGCGGTCAGATGCACCGCCCGGGTCGGGTACGACCATGTCAGCCTTGCGAAGGTCGTTCGTCAACATGGTCGTTATCACCGTCATGCGCTGCTGATTGACCAGCGCATCACTGGTATAGCCGCTAATCCTGATTGTCTGAAGAAAAGCGGGCGTAACCACATAGGCGACAATCGTGAAGATGGCGAGAGCCAACATGAGTTCGATGAGGGTAATGCCATCCTCTCGAGACCAACTGCAAAGCCCGCTCTCGCGAGCCCCGGGCTCGACCACAGTCTCGCTCCTGCATGATGGACCGATAGCTCTATGTCTGGCTCGTGTGAACATGCGTCCCCCGTTCTTGAGTCTCCACAAGGCCCGGTTACAAATCCAGCCTGACTATCGTCACCAGTATCACCGCTTGATCCATACTCTCGTCTGTCCTGAATACAGAGACCTTGACCCGCCGGAGATCGCACATGGTCTCGCCGCCGACACTGACATCGTCTATCCACACCTGATAGCTATAGGCAGGTGTGTCCTCAAACATCTGAGGAGCGCTCATCGAAGCGAATCTGTCTGGAATCGCTCCCTCAACAGCTGTCTCTGCCTCCAGCTCCTCCAACACCTGTTGTGCCAGGGTCATGCGAAGATCGATCGACTGCATCACTCTCAGGCCGAGAAGACTGCCGGAGATCGTTGCCACTACTACCATGACCGACAGCCCGAGGATGACAACAGAGAAGACTACCTCGATGAGCGTAAAACCGTCCTGAGCCAGCCCAGCTCTGAGCCCCGCATGAGGTCCCTGTATTGCGCACCTGCACCTATAGTTCGAATCCACCGCTCACCCCAGCCACAACTCGAGCATCCGGTCTCCGAATAAGTAGACTGCATATCCACAGAGAGACAGAAACGGGCCGAACGGTATCGGCTGCCTCCGTCCTATCACCCGACACGCTATCAGCACGAGTCCAACTACAGACGCGACCACAGAGGCGCCGAACAGGGTCAGCAGCATGCCTCTCCAGCCCGCCCAAGCGCCAACCATGCCGAGAAGCTTCGCGTCGCCCATCCCCATCCCGCCCTTCGAGACAGCAGACAGGAGGCCAAGGGCGAGCGTCCCGGCAACCATTCCCAGCAGCGCCTCATGTATATGCACGCTGCGAGTCGCGAGCGCAGACAGCAACCCCACGGCGGCTGCGGGCAACACGATCACATTCGGTATCCTGCGGTGCTCAAGATCGATCGCAGCTATCGCGACAACAACTCCTGCCAGCACCCAGGCAAACACAAGCTGAGACCCAAAGCCGAGCCGCGTGTATGCCAGCAGGAACAGAACACCGGTTACCGATTCGACCAGAGGATACCGCCACGAGATGCGCGCGCCGCAGTACCTGCACCTTCCGCGAAGGAGCAAGAAACTCAACACTGGCACAAGGTCCATGGGGCGCAAAGGGGTCCCGCAGTCTGTGCAGCGAGACCCCGGCCACACGACTGACTCTCCCCTCGGAAGCCTGTAGACCACCACGTTGAGGAAAGAGCCGACGACCAGTCCGAGAATCAGCGATGTAACCGGACCCATTTCCGCCGTCATGAATTACCTAGGCGCTCTAGCTAACTGTAAAGCTGCCGTCATCGGGATCGTACGACGGGGTTAGGGTGTTGAATTCAGGCGCCTCCCTGAGGCAGCCCTCAGCTATTAGCTCGTGATACAAGCCTGACAGCGCATCGTTGTCGGAAATCGGTTCCTGCTCCCCATCCTCGTTAAGCGGGTAATGGCCCTCCAGGGCGTAGTACAGCTCAATTGCTGTCTGCACGACGCGTGCCGTCAGGCGGTCGGCCTTCTCCTCTGCGTCGGCCATGAAACCGGTGTATCTCGGCACCGCAATCCCCGCGAGGACACCGATGATACCTATGACGATCACCAGCTCGATGAGAGTGAAGCCTCTCTCGGACCTCGCTCTCCTCAGAAGATTCGCAATCTTCACCAACATTATGAACGTACCTCCCCTAATCCCCCATTTTTGACTTCTATGTACGTTTCAGACGGCTGGGCGTCAAGCGACGCGGCCATCTGGATCGCCCGCCGCAACTGAGCTAGAATCCCATTTGTCCTGCCATATCAAGTACAGGCAGCAACACCGCAACCACCACGAATCCAATCCCCGCGGCGAGGACCACCATGACAAGCGGTTCGATCAGGCTCGTCAGCGTCTTCACCGTGTTCTCGACCTCAGTCTCATAGAAGGCTGCTATCTTGTCGAGAACCTGTTCGAGGCTGCCCGTCTCCTCTCCGACTGCAATCATTTGAGTGACCATGGTTGGAAACACGCCAGACTCCCGAAGCGGACCGGATATCGGCTGGCCCCGGTTGATCTCGTCCTGGGCTTTCCGAACCGCCTCAGCTATCACTGCGTTGTCTGCAATCTTGCCCGACACTTCGAGCGCCTGGATCATTGGAACGCCGTTTCTGATCATCGTCCCGAGGGTTCTGCACAACCTGGTCACTGCCACCTTCTGATTGAGGTCCTTGAACAGCGGAACTTTGAAGCTGAACCTGTCAAGCAGGGCCTTCACTTCCGGAACACTCCGGACTCTCGAGAAGGCCAAGACCAATACTACGGGAGAGCCGAACACTACGTACCAGTAGCGCTGGGCGAGCTCTCCGATTGTCATCAGCAGTCTTGTCGGCGCTGGCAGCTCTGTCCCGAATCCCTCAAACAGGCTCGCGAACATCGGCAATATGAACGTGATCATGGCCACGCCCATGATCAACGCGACCGCGGTGACAACTGCCGGATACGCGAGCGCAGACACTACTTTCTGCCTCAGTTCGTGGTCGCCCTCGTATTGCACTGCCAGCCTGTCCAACACCTGTTCCAGCGCGCCGCCTACCTCGCCGGCCTCTACCATGTGTTCGACCATGCTCGGAAACACGTTCGGATGCTTCGATAGAGCCTTCGATAGCGTCTCCCCTCGCTCCACGTCACTCCGAACGGTCCGCAGCGCTGCACGAATCTTCGGATGATCACATTGCTCATGAAGTATGTCCAAGCACGACAGCACTGAGACGCCTGCAGTGATCATTATAGAGAACTGCCTGAACAGGACTGCCAGATCTCTGACGCGAACGGGCCTGAACCGGACGAGGATGTCTGAGTCGATCGCAGTCGGAGCCGCCTGAACCTCGTTCACCGATGTGACGAAGTAGTTGCGCGACCTGAGGATCCGGACTGCCGCTTCGCGGCTTTCTGCCTCGAGAGTCCCTCTCTGAACCGCGCCACTCAGATCGCGTGCGACATAAGTAAAAGTGTTAGGCACCCGCGATCAAACCTCACCTAGGGCTTGTCCCGCGAACGTCTCCGTTGCGCCAAAACGCAACAAGCCCTCCATGTATATACTGATTATAGCACACGATCCATGCATAGCATAGGGATCGGCAAAATGCCATTCTATCCCATGCGCATAAGCCGTCTGAACTCGTCTAGATTCGATGCCCGCAGCGATGCTTCCTCCAGCGAAACCTTGTCGCTGACTACCAGGTCTCTGAGCGAAGCTTCCATCGTCTGCATGCCCAACCGCCCGCCTGTCTGAATCACCGAGTATATCTGCGGCGTCTTTCCCTCACGGATTAGGTTTCGGATTGCGGGGTTCATGACGAGCACCTCGACCGCCACGACCCGAGAAGAGCGGTCCTTTGTAGGCAGAAGCTGTTGGGAGATTATCCCCTCAAGGGCTAGCGACAGCTGGACCCGCACCTGCTGTTGCTGGTATGGAGGAAAGACATCTATGATGCGGTCCACTGTCTGCGTGCAGTCGTTCGTGTGGAGGGTTGCGAGCACAAGGTGCCCCGTCTCTGCAGCTTGAATCGCCGTGGCGATCGTCTCCAGATCGCGCATTTCGCCTACGAGAATCACGTCAGGATCCTGGCGAAGGGCCGCGCGAAGGCCAGTCGCAAAGGACTGCGTGTCCGAGCCTATCTCCCTCTGATTGATCACAGACTTCCCGTGCCTGTGAAGATACTCGATCGGGTCCTCGAGAGTCACGATGTGGCACGCCAGGCGCTGGTTTATGTAGTCTATCATCGAAGCCAGAGTGGTCGACTTGCCGCACCCGGTCGGCCCGGTGACAAGCACAAGCCCCTTCGCTCTCATGCAGAACTGTGACAGGACTTTCGAGGGCAGGCCAAGCTCCTCAAAAGACTTGATCTCAAACGGAATCATCCGGGCCACCATCGCATATGTGCCCCGCTGTCTGAAGGCATGCACTCTGAACCTGCCCACCCCAGGCACGCCGAAGGAAAGGTCGATCTCCCCTGTCTGCTCCAGACGTTCGAACTCGTCCGGAAGCATTGACCGAATCAGCGCCTCGGTGTCTCTCGAAGTGAGCTTCGGGTACTCCTCCAGGAAAAACAGATCACCATTGACCCTTATCATGGGTCGCATGCCCACAGACAGGTGTAAGTCCGAAGCGTTTCTCTCGTTGGCGATTTTGAGAAGGCTCATCGCGTCTAGGACCATGTCTGCACCCCGCAACTGATTCAGTAGTCCGAGTAGTTCAGTCAAACAAATGCAGGGACTTGGTCAGCTCTTCCAGCGTAGTCACGCCAGACAAGACTTTGTCGAGACCGTCATCTCTCATGAGCACCATTCCTTCCTCGAAAGCTCCCTGCCTGATGGCGGAAGGAGATGCCCCCTCAAGCACCATCTCCCTCAAGGAGTCGCTCATCACGAGAACCTCGTGTATCGCAGCTCGTCCCTTGAAGCCGCTGCCTCCGCAGCGCGTGCAGCCTTTCCCCATGTATACCTGCCTGCCTGCAAGCGACCCGGGCTCGAGCCCGAGCGCAGCCTCGAACCGCAGTCCTAGAGAGCGGTCCAGTGAATACCGTTCCCTGCACGATTCACAGATTCGTCTGACAAGTCGCTGGCTGACCGCACCGGCCAGCGATGATGCAATGAGAAACCGCTCAACGCCCATGTCGACAAGCCGCTCAATCGTGCCCACCGCATCTCTGGTGTGTATGGTGCTTAGGACAAGGTGTCCAGTGAGGGCGGCCTCAACTGCGATTTCCGCGGTCTCGCGGTCGCGTATCTCGCCGACGACGACGACATTCGGGTCCTGGCGCAAGAACGCTCGCAGCGCTTTTGCAAACGTCAGGCCGACTTTCTCGTTGACCTCGACCTGGTTCGTCCCGTCGAGCCGAAACTCGACCGGGTTCTCGACTGTGAGCAGGTTGCTCTCAGGCACGTTGACGTGGCTCATCGCCGAGTATAGCGTCGTCGTTTTTCCGCTTCCCGTCGGACCCGCCACCAACACTAAACCGAAGGGCCTCGCAATAAGGCGACGAAATCGGGTGAGGTTATGCTCAGAAAACCCGAGCTGTTCAATCTCCAGCTTGAGCCTTGACTTGTCGAGGATCCTTATGGTGATCTTCTCACCGTAGATCGTCGGCAGTGTCGAAACCCTGAAATCGACGTCCCTGCCTTCGATCCTCCGCTGGATGCGTCCATCCTGCGGCAGGCGCCGCTCAGTGATATCCAGCCCCGACATGATCTTGATCCTCGACGTCACGCCCGCGTGATATCTCATAGAGGTTTCTATGGTCGTCCTGAGATCTCCATCTATTCTGAATCTGACCCTGAGGAACCTCTCCTGCGGCTCGATGTGAATGTCGCTCGCGCCCTGCTTCACTCCCTCAAAAATGATGCTGTTCACGAGCTTGACGATCGGTGCCTCGTTGGCGAGCTCATCGAGGTTGCGGCCGTTTTTGCCCTCTTCGCCTCGCACCTCCTCGGCATCGAGTCCGAGCTCTTCTTGAGCCGCCGCGATAGCGTCGAAGAACAAGCCTATGAGACTGTCGATCTCGTGGTCAGATACAAGGACAGGCTGAACCGCCAGCCCAGTCGCGAGTTCCACGTCATCGATCGCTATCACGTTCAGAGGGTCTGACATGGCCAGCACCAGCGTACTCCTATCCCGCCCGCAGAAGCCGACCGGAAACACGCGATGCCGCTTGATCAGTGCCTCAGGAACTCTCTTCATAGCGGCCGTGTCTATGCAGTCTCTGTCGACTCTCATCCTCTTGATGCCAAGCTGCTGCTCGAGAGTCGACATGATCTGTTCCTCGGTCACGTACTTCAGGTCGATCAGAACCGCGCCAAGCCTCTGCCCTGTCTGTTGCTGAACCCGCATAGCCTCGTCGAGCTGCTGACGGGTAATAAGCCCTTCGGCAACCAGCAGTTCTCCAAGACGGGCCCTCGCACCTGATCTCATGAACCGAAACCTCCATTCGGAGTGTTCCAGCGCTTCTGAACACGAGCTTTCTTCTCGATAGCCGCCAGGTACACCTGCTCAAGCCTTTTTGCGCATCTGGTGGACGACATCTCTTCAGCCTTCTGGCGCGTCCCCAGCGCGAGTCTGCTGAACAGCGATGCATCCCTAAGAAGAGTGGTAACAGCGGTCGCGAACTCGGCCTCGTCGACGGAGGTCAACAGGCCGTTGACGCCATGGTCGACGACGTTTCCGGAGCCGTAGGCCTTGACTGCCACGACGGGCAGCCCTGCAGCCATTGCCTCAGTAATAACCATCCCCTGCGTGTCAGTCGTCGAAGTGAAGACGAAGATGTCGGCTCCCGCATAGACGGTCGGCATTTCGCCGGGCTGCTTGGGCCCAGCAAAGATCACCCTTTGCTGCACTCCCAGGCTGCGCGCGAATTCCTCGAGATCGGCCCTCTCAGGGCCGCCTCCCACCATGACCAACGTGACCTTGTCGTCTTCATCTGCTATCTTGGAGAACGCTCGAATGAGGAAGTGGACGTTTTTCTCTTTGCCGAGCCGGCCGACAAATAGAAGAACCCGATGGTCCGCAGGAATGCCGTAGTTCACGCGAAGGAAGCTGCGGTCCAGGTTCTCATATCGGCTCAAGTCGATGCCCGTAGGATTGACGACCACTTCAGTCTGAACGCCGTACCTGTCGAGCAGCTCGCGGATCGCCTGTGTCGGCACTATTACAGTGTCGCACCTGTTGCAGTATTGCTTGCTGATCCTGCGCATCAGCCGCCTTGCGAATCCTCTGGCTACCGGCGAGTAGTGCACGTACTCCTCATAGAGTGTGTGATACGTGAAGACAAGCGGAAGCTTCAATCGCCGAGCGGCTCTCGCTCCGAGCCCTCCCATCAGGAACGGCGAGTGGGTATGGACAACGTCGATCTGAAGTTCGCGAAGCCTCCGGCATACAGCGAGTGAAAGCGGTATCGCCAGACGATAGTCAGGGTTCGTCGGCGCGGCGACAGAGACAAAACGAAAGACCCCGGGCTCGTCGTCAACGTATCCAGGATACGTTGGTGCAAAGATGTACCACTGATGGCCCATCTTGCGGAGCTCGCGGCCAAACGTGTCGAGTGAATTCACAACCCCGCTGACATAAGGCTTGTAGCTGTCGCTGAATACTGCGATTCTCAAAGAGTCACTTCCGGACCAAGTGGAGCTCACGGCAGAAACTGAGATTACCCTCCCCAGTGCTTATCAATGATCAGGCTGCCCGAATCTCCTGGGAACAGACCCAGAATGCTCGGATCCACGCCGAACGAAGACTCATTTATCACTGCGTTGTTGTGGATCGTGATGTTGCCGTGCGCAATCATCGCCGCTACGGACAGCGCCACGTTGTTCCTCACAACCGTATCGCCCGCAGAATAGATGAGCGGTCCGTAGAACTCCCGTCCGAGCACTGCGTTGTTGTAGAAGCTGATCGATCCGCCTGACAGCAAGCTTCCCCTGACCACAACGTTGTTCCTTATCTCCACGTCAGAGGCGGCCACGATGTTGCCGTTGATCACCACGTTGTTGCAGACCAGAGTATCGGAGTCCTCAGGGTCGCCGTACACGAAGATCGGTCCGCCAATCAAAGCGTTGTTGCCGAGCGATGCGTTGCCTTTGACAAACACTTTTCCCTGCAGCCACACGTTGTTCCCAACCGTCAGATCGCCTTCGACGAAGATGTCGCCCATTACGACCACGTTGTTGCCCATCTGCACATCGCCTTCGATCCACAGATTGGCCATGACAAGCCTGTTGTTTGAGAGCTGAAGGTCTTGCGTCAGGTGGACGTTTCCTACGAGATCGTGCGGATTGGACGTCCAGCCGCCTGAGTAACCCGACCTAGTGCTCTCTGCTTGGGACTCAGAATAGGCTCTCAGGTCTACGATCGTCGGAAGCGTGATGATCTCGTCCGCTCCGGTGGTGTACCCGAGCGCTATGATTGCATTCTTGCCTACGGTCACCGTGCCGTTGGCGTGGACTGAATAGCGGATGTATGCGTTGTTCTCCACCACGACGTTCCCGTTACTGATGATGCCTCTATTCAGCGCTACAATCAGTTCCTCAGAAGGGCCTCCTCCGGCGCCACCACCGCTCCCGCCGCCCTGGCTCACGGCCACAAGCTTCGAGACGGATGCTTCCGCAGTCTGCTGGGTTGCGCCGCCCGCACTTACCATGGAGACCGACGAGCGTATCTTGTATATTCCTGAGGCATCGATGACATCGATGCGAATCTCAAGACCCTCTAGTCGCGGGCTCATCTCTGCGAGCGCCTCAAGCGGAGGCGGGACTGCGTACGCGTTTTCGCCTTGCAGCGACGTGTCCCTGGTCCACGGTTCACCCGCCCTGATTGCGTCCAACAGCACCGACTCTCCTACCGCTAGGCCCGCCTCAGCAATGTAGAACGCTCGCACCGAATCTGACCGTCCCTGCAGCACTCTGGCGTTGTCGCGCGTAACCAGCACGCTTCCGGTCACCACCACCGCAAGGACCGCGAGCACTCCAATCACCGAAACCATGGCTGACCCTCGGTCCCCGAGAGGCTTGGTGAACATGATCATCACCACCGAGCCGATTGGCTTGTACTCATTTTACATGAATTATACCACAATGCTAGCACGAAGCGTAGATATTGACTCAGTTCTCAAAGTCTGCCGCCGCGAATAGGCTATCCTGAGGTCCTCTCCGTGCATATTACTGCGATCGCCTGCAACCAAGAGGGGTGAATGAGGCCAGCATGCACGCTCTCCGACGCAACCGCGCCTTACTCGCGATCCTGGCCGGCGCTTGTCTCATTGCAGGAATCGGACTCGCATTCGTGTTGGACCGAACCGCGCGCTCCCTATCGCCGGCTGTGGCGGTCTACAGCCCGCATGTATACCCGCCCTCTGCGATCTACGTTGACGATTACCAAAAGGGAATCACAGTCTCCTCGAGAGCCGCTGTTCTTATTGACGCGTCGACAGCGACGGTCTTGTTCGGCAAGAACGAGCACCAGAGAAGGGACCCCGCCAGCACGACAAAGGTAATGACTGCGATTCTTGCACTCGAACTGGGCCGCCCAGACGACATAGTCACAGTCAGCAGTCAGGCAGCATGGACCCAGGGGTCATCCCTCTACCTCAAGCCCGGCGACCGCCTGCGCCTCGACGAACTCGTGAAGGGCGTTCTGATGTGCTCCGGCAACGATGGGAGCGTGGCGATAGCCGAACACATCGCAGGCTCAGTCAGCCGGTTTGCGGAGATGATGACACTCAGAGCGAAGCAACTCGGCGCTCGAAACTCGTCGTTTCGGAATCCCCACGGGCTGACTGCGGTCAATCATTACTCGACTGCGTACGACCTCGCGATGATCACTCGCCACGCTCTAGCCTACCCTGAGTTCTGCTCTGCAGTCTCCGCGACAACAGACACTATGACCTACGAAGACGGCAGGGTTCAGCAGCTCCACAACACCAATAGGATGCTGTGGAGCTACCCCGGTGCAGACGGCGTAAAGACCGGCACTACGAGTGCTGCGGGTCCTTGCCTCATAGCATCAGCTACCCGCGACTCATGGCAGCTGATCGCAGTAGTGATGGCGAGCAGCTCCCGCTGGTCCGACGCAGAGCGGCTGTTGGAATACGGTTTCTCGTCGTTCGTCAGAAAACAGCTCGCACTCAAGGGGTCGCCTATAGCTGAGGTCTCTATAGCCGGGGGACGCAACGAGAAGGTCAGAGCGGTGGCCGAGCGCGACCTCCTGGTCACAGTGCGCAAGGAACACGAAGGGCTGATCGAGCTCCACGTCGATGTTCCAGATCTCGTGACAGCCCCTGTGAGGGTTGGGTCCAAGATTGGAGAGCTGATTGCCGAGATCGACGGAGTAGAAATCGGATCGGTGAACCTCATAGCCGGAGAATCCGTGCGGCGGAGAGGGCTGGCAGGAATGCTGCTGGACAGATTCTAGAACGCGGTGCAGCGATGCGCAATCGAGGAGGGTCGAGGCGTGAACGGTGAACTCAAGCGAGTTTCGTGGTGCATCCTGGGAGGCGATCGGAGAGACGCGCACTTCGCCCGGGCCTTGCTTGATCTCGGATACGACGTCAGAGTAAGCTGCGTTCCCGGCACCGACGATCTCCCAGCACGAGTGATTGTTCATGATGCGAACGAAGCGGTGCGCGGCGCATCGGTAGTGGTATGTCCGGTTACCGGAACCGATGAATCCGGAGTACTTCGGCATTCAGCGACTCCAGTCGATCTGCTCCAGGTCCTATCCAGAGCTGAAGGCATTGAAGTCCTGGTAATAGGCACCGCCAAGCGAGCCGTCAAGGAGCTGGCGTGCGCCAAAGGAATCTGGATCGTCGAGTCCATGCGTGACGATGAGCTGGCAATTCTGAACTCGATCCCTTCTGCCGAGGGTGCGGTCCAGATCGCGATGGAGCACTCCGACTTCACGATTCACGGGTCCAGATCGGCTGTCCTGGGCTTTGGGCGCACAGGAGTCACTCTGGCGTCCACCCTCCTGGCGCTGAAATCCATCGTGACCGTGGCAGCGCGCAAGCCGCAGGACCTGGCTCGAGCAAGAGCGCTTGGGCACATTCCCCTCAGGTTCAGCGACCTCAAGTCTGCGCTTCGATCGTTTGACCTGATCTTCAACACGGCACCCGCTCTCGTGCTGCCCAGTGAGCTGTTGAACGAGGTTAAGAAAACCTGCGTGATCGTAGACCTTGCGTCGCCGCCCGGCGGTGTGGACTTCGAGGCCGCAAAGGAAGCAGGGATCACGGCTGTTCTTGCTCCGGGCCTTCCGGGTCTCGTTGCTCCCCGGACAGCCGGCGAGATCCTCTCACAGGTGATTCCGAGGCTCGTGAGCCAGGCTCTCGAGTCCTCGCAGTGAGGAGTCAGGCCATGGCAGTCACGACCAAAACAGGCACGACTGGACTTGGAATGACTAGACCTGGCACGGCTGAACCTGGGATAGCTAGATCTGTCGTGGCTGGACCTGTCCCGGCTAGAACCGCGATAGGCAGACCGCACGTCGTAGTGATGGGCGCGGGGTGGGCCGGGTGTGCAGCCGCAGTCGCTGCGGCATTGGCTGGCGCCCGGGTCACCCTCGTCGAGCGGACGGACATGATACTCGGCACCGGACTCGTGGGCGGCATCATGAAGAACAACGGAAGGCTTACCGCAGCAGAAGAACTTCGTGCGATGGGCGCGCGAGCTCTCCTCGATGCCATTGAACCCTGTCTACTCCACCGCGGTGTGCGCTTTCCCGGGCACGAACACGCATCTCTCTATGACGTGACCCGCATAGAATCGGCAGTTCTCGAGGTTCTTGCGGCGTTCGAAATCGACTTGCACCTGATGTCAACCTGCACAGGTCTGGCTCGAGACGGGAATCGCGTGGTGTCTGCGAAGCTCGGAACGGGTGAGATCATCGGCGGCGACGCCTTCATAGACGCCACCGGCACCGCAGGGCCGAGGGCTAACTGCAGGAGCTACCGGTCAGGCTGCGTGATGTGCATACTCAGGTGTCCCAGCTTCGGACCTAGGATCAGCCCCCTGCGGTCCCTGGGCATCGACGAGACCCCGCGCGTTCCGACGGCTGCGACATCAGGATCGGTCAAAGTGCTGAAAAGCAGCCTGTCTCGCGATATCGTGCAACTCCTTGAGGGCAACGGTGTGGTCGAGATTCCCCTTCCCAAATCAGTGAGCGTAGCTGTCGCGCCCAGTGAGAAATCGTGCCGGCAATACACAAGTGACGATTTCTACAAGAAGCTGATAGTCCTGCACACAGGCGAGGCAAAGGTCATGGTGCCGTACATGCCTCTTCGGACGCTCCGATCGATTCCCGGCCTGTCGCGTGCGCGCTTTCTCGATCCCTGTTCAGGCGGGCTAGGCAATTCAGTTCGGTACAACGCAATAACCCCTCACGACCTGACCCTGAGAGTCACGGGCTTCCAGAACCTGTTCTGTGCAGGCGAGAAGGTGGGGCTGGTCGTGGGACATACCGAAGCAATCCTGACGGGGACGCTAGCCGGGCACAATGCGGTGCGGTCCGCTCTCCGCATCGAGTTGGTGGAGATTCCCCCCACCCTGATGTGCGGCGACTTCCTCTCCTTCGTTTCAAGCAGGCTTCTGAGCACAGAAGGACTCTATGACAAGTACACGTTCTCCGGGTCTGTGTATCTCGAGCACGCAGTCGAAAGCGGGATGTACACCACAGACAGTCAGGTGATCGGCGACAGAGTAAGAGATTCTGGTCTGTCTGGCATCTTTGCTGCGAGACTGGTCGACGGGTGACATTACAGGCGTGCAATCCCTGAAGGATACGGTCGACGTTCGTCGAACAGAGGCTGTGGACGTGCAGTGGAAATCGTAAACAGGTGAATTGTAGCAATGCTGACCATTCGCGGCCTCAGAGCGGACCGGATCGCCATGATTGTAATCGGCAGTCTGTTTGCCAGCCTGTCGATGCACCTCTTCATCGCACCCGCAGGCATTCTGTCAGGAGGATTGTCAGGGTTAGCCCTTCTGCTCCACTACACCCTCAAGGCGCCCATAGGCCTGAGCGTGCTCGTGCTGAACATTCCCGTCTTCTACCTTGGAATCAAGAAGCTGCAGCGAGGCTACATCTACAGAAGCCTGATAGGTGCCGGCTGCTTCGTCGCTTTCCTCAGCGGCTGGGATGCCCTGCTGGATATCAAAGAGCCGCTCGTCGATGACCTTCTGCTGTCGGCGCTCTTCGGAGGAGTGGTGAACGGCATCGGCCTCGGCCTGACGTTCAGAGGCCGGGGCTCGGTGGGCGGAACCGACATCATCGCGCTGGTCCTCAACCGCGCATACTCGTTCAGCTTGGGAAGCGGTGCATTCGCCTTCAACGCGCTTCCCGTGATAGTAGGTCTGGTTCTATTCGACCTCAAACTGATAGGCTATACCCTCGTGACGATGTTCGTGTCGGCATACGTCGTCGACAGGGTGCAGGCCGGTCTGATCAGATCGAAGGTCGTGACGATTATCTCGGCGAAACACGAAGAGATATCCCAGGCGATAATAGCGCGTATAGGCCGGGGCGTCACGCTTCTGCACGGAGAGGGAGCATTCAGCCACAGCAGCAAACAGGTCATTCTCACCACAGTATCCCTGACTCAGCTCACGAAGCTCAAGGACATAGTCGCCGAGCTGGATCCCACAGCGTTCATGGTGGTCAGTGACGCCTCGGAGGTCTTGGGCAAGGGGTTTGCACACGTCAGAGACGACGACCGATAGACTCTGCCGCCCTCGCACAGCCGCACACGTTGGCAGCGCCCCGAATCGATACAGTCGGCCAGATGTACCTGCAGGATGGCTGCCTAAAGATTGGCCTCCAGCAGCGCCTCAATGTCTTCCTTGATCATCTTCCGTCTATTCGCCGCCATAGAACCGGACGGCAGGCTCTCCTCTGCTATCGCACTGATGTCTTCCTGTCGTAAGCCGATCTCTCTGAGCTTCGGCGGAATGCCCACCTTGTGGTTGAGGTCCTCGACCATGCCGATGAGACTCGCGGCCATGGCTCTCGCGGATGTCTTTTTCTTCGCAATCTCCCATTCCCGCGCCAGTCTTGCGTAGTCCTCAACGCAGTCCGGCATGTTGAACCTCATCACATACGGAAGCAGGATTGCGCACACAACGCCATGGGGAGCATGGTACCTCACCCCGACCGGATGAGCTATGCCGTGAACCGCTCCGAGGCGGCAGTTCGCAAACGCAACCGCGCCGAGAAAGCTCGCCTTCAGCATAGCGTCTCTGGCCGGCAAGTCGTCTCCGTCACTGTAGGCTCGGAGCAGATTGTGCCCTATGAGCCGAACCGCCTCCCTGCTGAGCGGCCGGGTGAACTCGTTCGCATGCATGGATGTATAGCCCTCAATCGCTTGCGCGAGGGAATCCATTCCCGACGCTGCGGTGACCGCGGGCGGTGCGCTGCAGGTCAGCACCGGATCGAGAACGACCAGTTCCGCGAGAAAGCTGTCGCTGCGGATGCTCGCTTTTGTGCCCTGTTCGGTATCGGTCAGCACCGCGTTGGTCGTTGCCTCGGCACCTGATCCCGCCGTCGTCGGCACTGCTGCGAATGGCACTCCTTTTGTCGATATCGGCTTGCCGCGAAAGATGTCGGCGACAGTTGACGACTCGTTGACAAGGCCGGCTGCTGCTTTGGCCACGTCCAACGCGCTCCCGCCCCCGATGCCCAGTACGCAAACAGGTGCCTCCAGCGAGTCGCGGAACTCCGACAGGACGCGGGTGCATGACTCCGCGGTCTTGACCGACGGTTCAGGCTCTACGCCCTCAAAGACGCGAATGTGCAGACCTGCCTCTCGCAGGCTTGCTTCGACCTTGTCGAGGACTCCGCTGCGCCGCAGGCTCCCCGAGCCTGCAACCACGAGCACTCCGGCGAATCTGTTTCGCAGCTCTTGTCCCAGAGCCGAGATGCAGCCGGGACCGGACAGAACCCGGCGAGGGTACAGCATCTTGAACATTGCAAGCAAACCTCCGTCTCTATTGTGTTCATCCTGCTTTACCCAGAGGGAGGCGGCCAGATCGCGGCGAACTTACTTGTGATGAGCAACAGAATCGCCGCTGACATTGGACTGCTTTTCATAGCTGTGGTCTGGGGATCGACATTCGGCGTCATGAAGACCGCGGTAGCCGATGTGGATCCCATGTTGTTCCTGTTCGTTCGCTTCACCGCGGCGACGATGGGCCTCCTCCCCGTGTATGCAGTGAGCGCGGTTCGAAGACGGCGCCTTGGCGCAACCGATCGGCCCGGCCTGGCCGAATCATTCAAGCCCGGCATCGCTCTCGGGCTGATCTTCGCTGCCGGGTTCATCGCCCAGGTTGAGGGCCTCCGCTTGACGTCTGCAACCGCCTCAGGGTTCATCACCGGGATGAATGTGATACTCGTCGCTGTGGTCCATTCCCTTCTCATTAGAAGCCTCCCGCCCATTCGCGTGCGAATCGGAATCCTTCTGGCGACGGCGGGACTCCTGACGATAGCGGTGCAGAAGGGCCTGTCGTTTGCCCCCGGAGACATCATCACCTTCGTATGTGCAGTGTTCTTTGGGCTTCACATCGTCGCAACCGACAGATATGCTCGTTCGGTGGACCCGGTTGCTGTCGTACTGGTCCAGGCCGTCTTGATAGCTCTCATCACGCTGGCGCTGTCGGTGTTGCGGGGCAGTATCGCAGATATCAACCGCATCCCGAGCACGGCACTTCTTGCTGCCATCTACTGCGGGATCCTTGCGACTTCAGTCGCACTGGTGATACAGACGGCCGCTCAGCGCATTGCATCTTCGATCGAGACTGCGATGATCTACTCTTTGGAACCGGTGTTCGCCGCGCTGTTCGCCTTCCTGTTCTTCGGCGAAAACCCGGGCGCCAGGACGCTCGTTGGAGGCCTGATGATCCTCGCTGGCATCCTGGCGGTCAATCTCAGTCCATCTCGCCACGCAGTCCCTACAGAATCTTACTCAAGAACGCCTTAGTGCGGGGATTCTGCGGGTTCGAGAAAAGCTCCGCAGGCGTGTTCTCTTCGACGATCACCCCGTCATCCATGAACAAGACCCGGTCCGCCACTTCCCTGGCGAACCCCATCTCATGAGTGACCACTACCATGGTCATGCCGTCTCGAGCCAGTCCCTTCATGACGTCGAGCACTTCCCCAATCATCTCGGGGTCAAGGGCGGATGTCGGCTCGTCGAACAGCATCACTTTCGGCTTCATGGCGAGCGCCCTCGCTATCGCGACCCTCTGCTGCTGCCCGCCGGACAGCTGAGACGGATAGGAGTCGGCCTTGTCCGCGAGCCCCACTCTGTTCAGCAGAGCCAAGGCATCTTCGCGCGCCTGAGCTTCGGGAACACGCCTTACTATCATGGGTGCCAGTTCGATGTTTCTCAGCGCAGTCATATGGGGAAAGAGGTTGAAGCTCTGAAAGACTATGCCCACGTTTTCCCGCACCTTGTTGATACTGACGCGGTTCTCGCCGCGGTTGATCACGTTGACTCCTTCGATGTATATGTCGCCCGACGTCGGCATCTCGAGGAGGTTCAGGCAGCGCAGAAAGGTGCTCTTCCCGGATCCGCTGGGTCCGATTATGACGACGACCTCTCCCTTCATGATGCGGTTGGTGATTCCCTTGAGAACATGGAGCTTGCCGAAGTGCTTGTGAAGATTCTCAACTCTCACCATTGATGGCCATCCTCCTCTCCACAAAGCGCACCAACCTGCTCACGAGAAGGGTCATGCAGAGGAACACCAGGGCTACAGCAACCCAGGTCTCGAAGAACTGGAAGTACTTAGTCATTAGGATCTTGCCTCTGGTCATCAGTTCGTTGTATCCGATCGCGAAAACGAGCGACGAGTCCTTGAGCATAGCTATGAACTCATTGCCAAGCGGAGGCACTATGCGCCTGAACGCCTGGGGCAAAATGATGTACCGCATAGTCTGCCCATAGGTCATTCCCAGCGAGCGGCCCGCCTCCGTCTGACCCTTTTCGATTGACTGTATGCCTGCACGAACGATCTCCGAGACGTAAGCTCCGCTGTTGATGCTCAGGGCGGCGACTGCAGACACGAACGGAGCGACGTAAAACCCTGGCACATAGCTGCTCACAACGGCCGGAAGGCCGTAGTGGACGAGGAATACTTGCACCAGCAGAGGAGTCCCTCTGATAAAGTCGGCATAGCCGGCGGCGGCAAGGCTGAGCACTTTGCTCCTGGAGACACGGCATATCCCGACGACTGTTCCTATGACTGTTCCGAGCGCAACAGATATGGTTGTCAGTTGAATCGTAGACCACGCGCCCCACAAGAGAAAGGACTTGTGTTCCCACAAGAACGACAGTGTAGAAGCAACCACGTTGCTTCCTCACCTCCTGAACACGCAACAAAACAATCTGCGTAGCACCGCACTGCTTTCGATGCTACGCAGACGCCCATTGCAGACCTTAGGTCCCTTCGCTACAAACCGAAGTACTTGTCATATATCTCCTGATACTTGCCACTTTCTCTCAAAGCCTTGAGTGCGGCGTTGACTCTCTCCAGCAGGTCTGTTCTGCCCTTCTTCACGCCTATGCCGTAGTACTCCGGTTCCCACTCGCTCGGGTCTACGACCAGCTTGAAGCCGGGATATCTGTCGCGGTAATAGAGCGCCACAGGCATGTCAATCACTGCTGCGTCCACTCCGCCGGTCATCAGCTCCATGATAGCTTCAGGCGAGGTCTCAAATCGGCGGACGTCCTTGTCTGCGTCAACATAGTCCAGCTCGCTGACTGCAAAGTCGCCGGTAGTCCCGAGTTGGACTCCGATGCGCTTGCCTGCCAGATCGGTCTTGGTCTTGATCCTGTTGTCATTCTGGCGGACAAGTACTGCCTGCCGGCTGTCGAAGTACCAGTCACTGAAGTCTATCTGCTCAGCTCTCTCCGGAGTGATCGTCATGGCCGAGATCAGCAAGTCAAATGAGCCATACTGGATCCCGGGTATCAGCCCGTCCCAGCCGACGTTCAACAGCTGAATCTCTGCGCCCATCTCCTCCACGATAGCCGTGACCAACTCGATATCAAATCCCCACATCTTGCCGTCTGGATCCAACTGCTCGAACGGCGGATAAGCCATCTCGCTCGCCACCTTGATGACCTCCGCCCCTGCCGCGGCCAAGCTCATGGCCAAAACCATAGTGAGGCACAAACCTACCAACAAGAGCCTTTTCATGAAGTCACCCTCCTCAACTACGCTATACCGGAACCAATGCAGAATCTTGTACAATTATACTGGAGAAGATCAGGACTCGCAATTAGCACTTTGTGCTGTTCGAGCACCAAGGCAGGTCTAGCTCAGGCTTAGGTCGGATCAGCGCTATTCGCCGATTGCCGTGACCGAATCAGCGCTGCCCGCCGCCGGCGTGAGTGGTGTGGTCAGACCCAGAGACGCAGGCTCAGGACCTTCGAGACAAGCCGAGTATCAACATCACCTCGCCAGTTCCGATGCCAAGCGACTTGGCGATCTCTTCCGCTTGCTTTCCCTCTCGGGCGAGCGCCAGAACGCTTTCATGCACAGCCCCGTTTCGATCAGCATTTGCACTCGGCCTTTCCTGCTTCGCGCGCATCCTTCTCTGCTGCCGGTTTGAGGAGTCCGGTGCGGCCTCACGCGTGATCTCGCGGGTGACAGGCCGGGCCTGCGGTTCTCCGCCATCACGGGGGCTTGTTGGAGAAGCCTGCTCGGCTGCTGCCACCAACTCCCTAAGGGTCGCGATGCGCTCGTCAGCCTGGCTCAAGAGCTCCCGAGTCAAAGAGATCCTGGCGTCCAAGTCACCCATGATCTCATCAGAAGCCGTCCTGAGCGCCAAGAGGAACTCCGCCCGTCCGTCGTCAGGCTCCACTGCCTGGTCACTCTTGCTCTGCTGTTCAGAGGCCGGTTGTTGAGACGATTGGAAATAGCCAAAAGCAATCAGACTCACGGCCGCGACCGCGACTACAACCAGAGTCATCATCTGAAGCCAGTTCAACAGTGAGTCCACGAAGCCTCATCCTCCACTGATCCTATGCCTTGACATCGATCAGCCGACCCTTGACCTTCCCGTCGTCAGCTGCGACGGCCTCAGCTTTCTGCGTGCCGAGGTCGTCCTTCTCTTGATCAGCCCGCTCGTCGTTCTCGCCGCTGTCGCCGGACGCACTCTGCCAGCCTGACTTCTCCCTATGTTGATCCCGTATCCTGGCAGGCAGTGACTCCTCAGCTGTGCGGACGCGCCTCTGGTTCTCTACCGCCTCTTTGCGCAGTCTTTCCGAAAACTGCTCTTGAGCCAGTGTGGGGTGCTGTTGCTGGATTCGCTGCAGCCTTTCGATGTCTTGGGTTCTCGAGACAATCGCCTGCAGATCGACCGGACGCACTGCCCTCACCTCCCAAGAGGATCGGTCGACTCAGGGCCTGCACTCATACGGCATGTTGTGTCCTGGCCCTCGCCAACCGCCCCCTAAGCCTGAGTATGGCCTTGGTATGCAGCTGCGACACTCTCGATTCGGTAACGCCCATGACTTCGCCGATTTCCCGAAGTGTCAGCCCGTCGTTGTAGTAGAGGGAAACGACGAGGCGCTCTCGCTCAGGCAACCGGCAAACCGCCTCAGTCAGCACCTCGAGAGCACTCGCGTCAGCTGCCAGCTCGTCAGGAGCGGGACTTGTCGTATCCTCGATTCTGTCCGCTATCGTGATGGAGTCGTCGTCATCTACTCCCGGCACAGTCTCGTCCAGCGAGACCAGGTATGATCCGTTGATCTCCCTGAGCATCTTTTCGAGTTCTTCGACTGCGATCCCCATCTCGTCTGCGATCTCCACGTCAGTCGCAGACCTTCCGAGCCGGTTCTCAACCGCTGAGTACACCCGCTCGAGCCGCCTCGCAGTCTGCCGTACGCTCCTCGGAACCCAGTCGTTCTTCCTGCAGGCATCCAGGACGGCCCCGCGTATCCGAGTGGTCGCGTAGGCTTCGAACTTGACGCCCTTGTCCGGATCAAACCTGTCGATCGCATCGATCAGGCCGAGGATTCCGCTGCTCACGAGGTCGTCGTATTCGGCTCCGGGCACTCGGCTGACACTCATTCGTCCTACGACGCTCTTCACGAGGCCGACGTATGCGATAACAAGCCTCTCCCGGCAGGTGTGGTCCCCGGTCTCTCTATAGGTCTTCCACGCGTCCTCAAGGCTTGCCAAGACCAACGCCTCCGCCACAGTTTTCAGCGCTCAATCACGCCCCGCTCGATGAGTTCTCGTTCTCTTTCGAACACAAACCTCATGATGCAGTCCTGCGCAACCTGGCTGATGTCGACGAATCGCAGAGCCAGACGGTATCTGTATCTCTCATCGGCCACCTCGTCCACTGTGTTTCCTCTAGTAGCTACGTCCTCTGAGGACGGAAAGGTTCCTTCCGTGCTGTCCGATTGCTCGATCCGCATGACTTGGGCGATCAGATCGTAGGACGCTTTCACCCCGGGCAAGGTAAACTGCACTCGCACATAGGAGCCGAACCTGATGCCGACCGCGACGTCGACCAGCCTGATCCGGAGACCGCCTGCGCTGATGTCCACGCTCTCCGCTCTGTATATCGGCACCACGTCGTGCGCGTCCTGGTCCGCTCCGACCGGCGCGTACATGACCGGCAGCGAGGCAGCCATCCGAAGGTAGCTTCTTCGCTGCACTCTTACCACTTCTTGAGGCAGAGTGAGCCAAAGCCTCGGCACTTCTCCCGATTCCCGGTCGATGACATCTGCCTCAAAGGCGAGCAGCGCCCGGCCTCGGGTATATGTCACGGTCACCCTCAAGCCTTTCCTTAACGGCACTACCTCGCCTCTGCTCATCGGGCAGACCACAGTGATCGACTCGTCCCCGACGTCTTCTACTCTGGTGATGTAGACTTCCGGCGATTCAGTTGGGGTTTCAGTTGTCTCGACTATCTCGACCCGCTGGTTGGGGACGGGAAGGTAGCGACTGTCAACCATCATACCGCCTCCCCACCGATGCCAGCACCCTTCTGACGAAGCCGGCAGCTCCGCCTGAGCTGACTCGCATGGGTCTCCCGGTCAGCATGCGATCTGCCAAAGCCTTGACGCACTCGGCCGCGGAAGAATGGGGATATAGGAGCAGAAATGGCTTCTGAGCTCGCACGGCTCTCTGAACGGCCACGTCAACGAACACATAGCCGAGTCTGTCGACGTGTACATTGAGAAATCTCCGTGCAACAGACGTAATCTGTTCCGCGACCTGGTCCGCCTCGAGCTCGCTGCGGGCCTGATTGACAAGGAGGCGCACATACGCATCAGAGTTTACCTGCGCAATCACTTTTGTCATGGCATATGCATCTGCAATCGCGGTGGGCTCCGGCGTTGTCACTATGATGGTCTCGTCAGCCGACACCACAAAGTCCATCACGTTGCTCGAGAGACCGGCACCGGTATCGATCAACAGCATGTCCGACAGCGCGTCCAGGGAGACCAGTTCTGTGAGTAGGGCATGCCTGCGGTCAGGCTCCATCTGCGCCATGTTCCTCAGCCCACACGCGCCGGGAATTATGCGGATGCCCTCAGGCCCGTCTATCATGACATCTTTCAATGACTTCTGTCCGGACACTACGTGGCCGAGGTTGAAGCGCGGGTACAGACCGAGCAACACATCGATGTTCGCGAGGCCGAGATCTGCATCGACGATCATGACTCTCATACCTGCCTGCGACAGAGCTATGGCCAGGTTCACGGCTATGTTGGTCTTTCCTACACCGCCCTTGCCGCTAGTGATCGCAACAACCCGGGTGCCCTTCAACTTGCCTGTATCTGAACAGACGCGCGCGGCATCTGCGTTGTCATGGTTCTCATGGCCCTCCGAACCCGCAGCCAATGCGAGTGTAGAGCGCCCTGCAAGTTCGGCGAGCCGCCTTAGCCTGTGCGCCTGATCTGTCATTCAGCTGCACCCCCATGCAACACAACAGCCTTCCGTCAACGATCTTCCGAGTTCGCACCGTTTTCGCGAGCGCCGCTGCCCGGCGCAATCCCCCAGTCGCCCATGATCATGTGTGCCAGTTTTGCGGCGGACGCAATTTCGAAGTCCTCGGGCACGTCCTGTCCGGTCCCGAGGTACGACAGCGGACGCTGCGCTCTCACCAGGGTGTTTAGGATCATTCCATAGGTTGAACTCTCGTCCAGTTTCGTGAACAGAAGGCGGTCAAAACCGACCTGCTCAAACCGGTCAACAACATCGAGCGCATCGGAGTTCTTGGTCGTGGCGCTGATGACCAGGTGAACCTCATCGGGACGGGCCGCTCGAATGATCCCCCTGAGTTCCAGCATCCTTGCAGGATTTCTAGGATTTCGCCCTGCCGTGTCCATAAGTATGACGTCAGCATCACTGTGGCTCTCGATTGCCGGTCGTATCTCCTCAGGCGAGTAGACCACTTCCAGAGGGATGCCTATAATGTCGCTATAGGTCCTGAGCTGCTCAATCGCAGCAATCCTGTACGTGTCCGCAGTTATGAGAGCCACCTTCCTCCTGTGGGTAAGGGCATGAGCTGCGGCCAGCTTCGCTATGGTGGTAGTCTTGCCGACTCCGGTAGGGCCGACCATTGCAATGACCTTCGGCCCGTCCGAATCGAAGGTGATCTCCTCAGCAACGGGTATGAGCCTGACGAGCCTGTCCACGAGCATCGCATGCACCTTCTCGAGATCCATGCAGTCCTCCGAGCCGAGATCCGTGGCTACTTCCTCAACCAGAATTCTGGCTGTCTCTTCCTCTATGTCGTTGTCGACCAGCCGCCGGAACGCAGCCAGAAGCGCGCCGCCGAACACGGCTCCGCCCGACTGACTTCTCGTTCCGTCGATGAGGGCAGCGACATCTCTGCGCATCTCCCGGAGCTCTCGATAGATTGCCTCCAGCCTGGGCTCTCTTTCGCTGATCCGACCCTCCGGCACACGGGCTGTCTCGACGGCCGCGACGCTGACGGCCGTGTCAACATCCAAAGCCGCCGTAACCTCAACCTTCGGAGAGCCGAACAGCCCGAAGAATCCCCCGGCACGGATGGTGCGGGCATTGAGAATCACGGCATCCGGTCCGAGCTCGCGTCTCGTCTTCTCCAGGGCTTCCTGCATAGTGGGAGCAACAATTCGCTTAAGCCTCATCGGGCACACTCACCACCCCAACAGACCTCACCTTCACATCCGGCACGATCTCGTTGTATGAGAGCACGACCAGGCCCGGAATGCTCCGCTCAGTCAGACGCCTGAAATGCAGCCTGACAGGTGCGGTTGTCAAGACCACTGGCTGCGCTCCATACATCGAGGACTTCTCGATCTGCTGCGACAGGCTGTCGAAGATCTTCTGAGCCAGATCGGGATCTATGGCAAGATAGGATCCTTGATCCGAATCCTCCACCGAGTTCGCAATCGCTTGCTCGAGATTGGGGTTGACCGTGATGACGTTAATCATTCCCTCGTCATTCTGATACTGACGGCAGATCGTCCTAGCCAGCGCCTGTCTGCAATATTCTGACAGGATATCGACGTTCCGCGTCGACTTGCCGTAGTCGCCCAGCGCCTCGAGTATGGTTATCATGTCGCGGATGGGCACCCGCTCTCTGAGCAAGTTCTGCAGCACCTTCTGCACTTCACCTATAGTGAGCACATCCGGGATGACCTCGTCGACCACTGCCGGAGCGGATTCCTTGAGGGAGTCGATAAGGCTCTTTACGTCCTGCCTGCCCAAGAGCTCTGGTGCAAATCTCTTGATGATCTCGGCGAGGTGCGTCGTGGTGACCGAAGACGGATCCACTACTGTGTACCCAGCGAGCTCAGCCTTGTCTCGATCCGCTTCAGACACCCAGACTGCCGGCAGGCCGAACGCGGGCTCTTTCGTCTCGATTCCCTCTACTTTCTCGGTCACCATTCCCGAATCCATCGCCAGATAGCGATCAGGATAGATTTCTGCCCTCGCGACGGTGTTTCCTCTTATCTTCACAACGTACTCATTGGGTCCGAGCTCCAGATTGTCTCTTATGCGGATGGGAGCAACGAGCAGTCCGAGCTCAGTCGCGATGCGCCGCCTGACCATCGTGATCCTGTCAAGCAGATCACCGCCCTGGCTGCGGTCGACCAGGGGTATGAGCCCATATCCGATCTCCACCTCCAACGGCTCGACAGCCAGTGTGTCGACCAGGTCGCCGGGCTTGACAGACTCTTGAGTGGCAGCTTGCTGACGTCTGGCCGCCTCGACCGCCTGCCTCCTCGCCTCCTCCGCTTTCGTTGCCCTGGATACTGCGTAGGCTGCACCGCCGGCCAGCGCCGCCAGAACGAAGAACGGCAGCGTCGGCAGCCCCGGCACCAGGCCGAACAGGAAGAGGACACCCGAGGCTATGCCCAGGCCTCTGGGCTGAGCCAGGATCTGTCTCGTGAGATCTTCTCCGAGATTCGACTCGGAAGCCGCTCTCGTCACGACGATGCCCGTCGCAGTCGATATGAGAAGGGCAGGTATCTGCGATACCAGTCCATCTCCTACAGTCAGCAGAGCAAACCTCTCTGCGGACTCCTGCAGGCTGAGGCCCAGCATGAGGGCTCCGACGGCTATCCCGCCGAGGAGGTTTATGATCGTAATGATGATTCCCGCAATGGCGTCGCCCTTGACGAACTTGCTTGCACCGTCCATGGCGCCGTAGAAGTCCGCCTCTTTTTCTATCATGCGCCTGCGCCTTCTGGCCTCCTCGTCATTGATCAAGCCGGCATTGAGGTCGGCGTCTATGCTCATCTGTTTGCCGGGCATGGCATCGAGGGTGAACCGTGCGGCCACCTCTGCGACTCTGCCTGCGCCGTTGGTGATCACCACGAACTGGATAACCACAAGGATGAGGAAGATGACCATGCCGACGACGTAGTTGCCCCCGACCACAAATGTGCCGAAACTCTCAATTATCTGTCCGGCATACCCCTGCAGAAGAATGAGTCTGGTGGAAGAGACATTCAGAGCGAGTCGAAACAGTGTCGTGACCAATAGCAGAGAGGGGAACACCGAGAAGTCGAGCGGCTCGACCGTATAGAGTGCGACCAGCAGCACTGTCAAGCTCACAGTGATGTTGAACGCCAGGAGGATGTCCAGCAGGGCTGTCGGAAGCGGTATGACCATCATGATCACGACCAGCACCACGGCACCGGCCAGCACGATGTCGCTGTACTTCAGAAACCTCTGGAGCGGAACAGCTCTCGTAACGTCAGCCATTGTGGTTTCTCCTCATCTCCTCTAAAGTACCCACTCTGTCGGCACACACTCGCCCGGCATCAGATCGCTTTCCGCTCACTTTCTGCGGTTCATCTGATAGACGTAGGCGAGAACCTCTGCTACAGCCTTGTACAGTTCGACCGGTATCTGACGTCCGACGTCGACGGCGCTGTACAGGGTTTGAGCCAGCGGCTTGTTCTCAACGATGTGGACCCCGTGCTCCTTCGCAATCTCTTTGATGCGGAGAGCCATCAGGTCCTTCCCTTTGGCGACGACTGTCGGCGCGTCCATTGTGGCCTGATCGTACTCGAGTGCGACAGCATAGTGCGTCGGGTTTGTGATCACGACATCGGCCTTCGGCACAGCCTGCATCATGCGAGCCATAGACATCTCGCGCTGCTTGGCCCGGATCCGAGAACGTATCAGCGGGTCGCCGTCATATTCCTTTGCCTCTTGCCTGAGCTCCTCTTTGGTCATCCTTATGCTCTTCTCATACTCGAATCGCTGATACGCGTAGTCTGCGACGCCCAGCACGATGAGGACAAGGCCTGCCTTTATGCCGATGTTGAACGTCAGGCGTCCCACATACGTCAGCATGGAGACAACGTCCATATCCGCCATGCGGAACAGGTTCTCGTACTCGCCTGCGACTGACCTGTAACCAACGTAGCCGACTATGGCGACCTTCGCGACCGACTTGATGAGCTCAACCAGGGATCTCGACGACACGAGGCGCGAAAGCCCCGACACAGGGTTGAGTTTGGCGAGACTCGGAGCCAGCGCTTCGGGCGACAGAACCAATCCGACCTGGACAGACGACATCAGGAATCCCATCGCGGCCGCAGCCATGGCAACCGGAGCCATGGCGAGCAGCATGCTCAGACTCACTCTGGTCAAGTACGAACCGATCTCGCCCGCGCTGGATCCGATCGTCGACGACCGGCCGATGGCATCGGCCATCAGACTGCTCAGCCTCTCGTACACATACCCGCCGCCAACTCTCAGAGCCGCAAACGCCGCAATGAGCACCATCGCGGAGGTCAGCTCCACGCTCTTGGCGACATGCCCGCGACGCCTCGCCTGTTCACGACGCCTTGGGGTTGCAGCCTCTGTCCGTTCTTGAGCCGGCATCGTCTCTCCCCTTCACTCCATCAATCAGGCGCCTGCGAAGCGCCCCGGCCGATCAGCCGCCCAGATACCTCACAAGGACCATGATATCCGCAGGCAGCTCACCATAGACTCTCCTGAGGACTGCTATTACGAACGGCACCGAGGCAGCTGCGGCCAAGAGGCCTATCCCGATCTTGAGCGGGAACCCGACCATAAGGACGTTCATCTGCGGGACGGTTCGGGCAACGATTCCGAGCCCGACTGTCGCGAGGAACAGCACGGCTATGATCGGCCCTCCGATCCTGAACGCTGCCTCAAACACTTTCCCCAGCAAACCCCAGACATGGTACGCCGCGTCGGCACTGAAAGCCGCACCTGCGAGCGGGACTGCCTTGTAGCTGTCGACCACCGCGCTGATTACCATGTGATCTCCTCTGATCACGATAAAGAGCAAAGTCGCAAGGATGACATACATCTGGCCCATGACAGTGGTCTGTGCGTTGGAGAGCGGATCCACTATGTTCGCCATGCCGAATCCCATCTGGAAGTCAATCAGGTTTCCTGCGAGTTGGACCGCTGTGACCATCAGCGCAGCGACAAACCCGATGCTCAGGCCGACCAGCAGTTCGCCTGCGATGGACAAAACATAGCTCCAGATTTCCGGAGGAGCCGTGTAGTCCGAGTAGGCGCTGACCACCGGGAACACGGTCAACGCAAGGAACAGCGACATTCCGGCTTTCACCTGCATCGGTACGTGTGCGGCGCTCAACACGGGCGAGAACCCGAAGATGCCGCTGCACCTCACAAGCACCAACAGGAACTCAGCAAATCCATCATGCGTCAAGCCCCAGAAACTCATCGTGCGAACCGGTCAAGATGACCCAGCACCGCTGAAGCGAACGATACCAGGCTCTGAAGCATCCAAGGTCCGAACAGAGCCAGGGCTACGAATATCGCGAGAATCTTCGGTATGAAGGTGAGGGTCATCTCCTGTATTTGTGTAGCAGCTTGGAATATGCTGACCACGAGGCCTACCAGCAGCCCCAGACCAAGCATTGGAGCAGCCACCTGCACTGCAAGCAGGAGGGCTGCTCTGCCGAGGTCGATCGCCAGACTCTGTGACATGCGCAGTCAAATCCCCCAGTGGATTGCGCCAAAACCGCACGGCGCCGCGGCAGTGCGATGGCGCAACGATCCGGCTATTCGACGAGGGAAAGATGCAATTAGCGTGCCATCACGTCATGAAACTTGTGACGAGAGACTTGACCACCAGCTGCCAGCCATCCACGAGGATGAACAGCAGGAGTTTGAAGGGAAGCGATATCATGACCGGCGGGAGCATCATCATCCCCATTGACATGAGAGTGCTTGCGACCACAATGTCAATGACGAGAAATGGAAGGTAGATCACGAAACCCATCTGAAAGGCCTTTTTTAGTTCTCCCAGCACAAACGCTGGAATCAACACGTGGGTAGGCACATCGTCCCTATTCCGAGGCCGCTCCATCGCGCCCAACGAGACGAACAGACCGATGTCCGACTCGCTGGCTTGAGAGAACATGAAGTTCCGGATAGGGCCGACGGCGCGCTCCAGCGCCACATCCTGGCTGATCTCTTCAGACAAGTACGGATGCAGAGCCTCGGTGTAGATCTGATTCCACGTCGGAGCCATCACGAAAAACGTCAAGAACAGAGACAGACCGATAATGACCTGAGTCGGCGGCACCTGCTGAGTGCCCAGCGCGTTCCTGACGATCGACAGCACGATGACGGTCCGGGTGAAGGACGTCACCATGATGAGGATCGCAGGCGCAAGCGAAAGCACAGTCAGCAGGAACAGGATCTGCAGGGCAAGGCCTACCTCGCCAGGCTCCTCTCCCTCGGCCAGATCGAGGGTAATGCGGGGGACCGGAATCGTCTGTGCGACGGCGACAGCCGATACTGCTGTCAGCAGGACAGCGACGGCTACGAACGCGGCCAATGGGCTGATTCTGCGCGCAGCCCTCCGAAAATCAGTCAATGTCGTCACGCCTTTCAGGTCTGGCAGCCAGCAGCCGAAGCCTTTCGAGCTTCGAGGAGCGGCCCTCTGAATCGTCTTCATCTGTGCCGGCAGATACCTCTTGTCTGAGAACTTCGCGAAATTCGCGAGTGCTCTCAGTCACACGCCTGGCTCCATCCCGCAGGATGCGGATCTCTTCCGGCACGTCGTCGTGCTGTCCTGCAGGTCTCTTGAGCCGCAGCTGCCTGAACGCATTCCTGGTCCGATCAGCCGCGCACGCGGCCAACCCGCTCAGCTTGCGGAACGCCTGCCGTGCCATCGGCGGAATGCCCGCCAAGACCCTCGAAAAGCTCGGGACGGCAGGTTGCACCGAATCGGCATCCGAAGGCTGTCGATCTGCCGGCTCTGTCACCTCTGGATCACGGCTCTCCAGTGCGCCGAGAAAACTGAGGCCGTCTCGAGATGAGCCTATCAGCACTTCCTTGCCGTCTACGCGCACGATGTGAACGAGCTTGTCTCCGTACAGCCTGGCGGACTCAACTACGCGGATCCTTCCCCGCCCCCCGGGCCCGCCCGTCCGTTCGAGGCTGCGGCGCAGCAGTTGCATCAGCGCCCAGAAGATGACAAGCACCACGAACGTCACGAGAGCGTACCTGGCTAGGGTCAGCAGCATGGAACCGAGGTCTATGCCGGATTCGTATGGGAGGAATCCGCCGTCACCGCCGGCCATGTCCTGAACCGCATCGTTCACTTGGATACCCCCTGTGCGGAATCGGCCAGCTCAGTGATTCGAAGTCCGAAGTTCTCGTCGATCACGACCACTTCGCCTCTGGCAATGAGCTTACCATTCACAAGAAGATCGACCGGTTCGCCTGCAGCCTTGTCCAGCTCGATTACTGAACCCGGACCCAGCTCCAGTATGTCTCGAATGAGCATGCGGCTGCGCCCCAGCTCGACGACAAGCGGCATCTTGACATCGAGCAGCAGATCGAGATTGCCCAAGACTTCACCCTTGGGGCTCGGTGCAAACTGAGGAAATCTCACAGCCTTGACTTCCTGAACCTGCTTTGTTTCCTCCGCCTGGCTGCTCGCGGGTCTGTCTGAACTCATCGCTGCAGAGTCTGCTCCTTTCTGACTGTTGCGTGCCGCACCGTTCTCGCTCTCACCACTTGCGACCGACTCACTGCCTGTGGAATCGTCGCTTTCCATCGACGTTCCATCCAGGGACCCCCCGCCGGCCGATCCATTGCCGGCGCTTCCCTGCGCCTGCTGAGTCTCGCCGGGCGGCGTCTCGAACTTCGGCAGCATGTCTTCAGTCCACTCGGTCCGCTCTTCCTCGAGCTCCTCTACCAGATCATCGGCCTGTGCGAGGAGAGGTGAGACCTCAGCCTGGTTTGTAAGATCCTCGTTGGACCGCTCCTGCTCCATCTCGTCCGGGCTATTAGCGTCCTCTGCCATCATGGCACCTCCTCAGGGCTGATCAACCTCGTAATCTGGACGGCCAGCGACTTCCCCTCCGCTCCAGGGACACAGCGGAATTTGGGCAGATCGCCGATGCACAGCACCAGCTCATCACCGACCTGCGAGTCCAGTTTCACTATGTCGCCGACCTCCAGATTGAGGACATCTCTCATCGTAACCTCGCAACCTCCGAGTTTCACCTTCACAGGAACGCTGACTTGTCGCAGCATATTCTGCTCGAGCTGGCTGCGGCGAGACAGCCCCTTTCTGGTAGACTCCATAAACCAGCGCTGCGCACTGAGCTTTCCAGTGACAGGCTGTATCACCGAATATGGAATGCACATGTTTATGCTTCCGAACGTATCGCCGATCTTGACTTCAAATGAGAGCAGGACCACGGGATCATGCGGCGGCACTATCTGAGCGAACTGCGGGTTGGTCTCATAGTCCTCGTACTCCGGCCGAATCTCTGCCAGCTGAACCCATGATGCTCCAAGATCCGACAGAAGCCTGTCGACGACCCCGCGCATCAGCGTTCGCTCGATATCGGTGAGTTCCCTTACGCGCATTCGGGCCTTCCCCGGACCTCCAAGCAT
>Ga0134096_1000298_pt1 | contig 59066 bp, 55 predicted proteins | sample 7_2taG_FD_94448 | JGI IMG/M metagenome (GOLD analysis project Ga0134096, IMG submission 94448) | Switchgrass degrading microbial communities from high solid loading bioreactors in New Hampshire, USA - 7_21_20_110_A3 metaG | ecosystem: Engineered > Bioreactor > Semi-continuous > Anaerobic >... | reverse complement strand
TTACGCTCGCCCTTGACATCCTCCAACAGAGTGCATAAATGTAAAAATTATACAAAAATAAAGAAAGGAGAACCTAACTTAGAAAAGCTAAAAAATTGTCTTGACAAGTGGGGGCATTATATCTTACCTCTATAGGCAAGTACGCGTATGCTCTCGATGAAACCAAACAAAGGCTGTATGTAAACCTTTATATGGATGGCCAGATAAAGTTCAACGTTGCCGGCCAGGAAATTGCTTTACAAGAAGACACGATTTATCCGTGGGATGGCAACGTAAGCTTAACGCTAAATTCAAGTAAGCCTGTTGAGTTTGGATTAGCATTAAGAATTCCAGATTGGTGTAAGGACTGGTCTATAAAAGTAAACGGTGAAGATGTTAAAATAGCCCCAGAGAAAGGATATGCTGTAATAGACAGAATTTGGTCAGCGGGAGATAAAGCCGAACTTATACTCGATATGCCTGTGATGATGCTGTCTGCTAATCCCGAAGTGAGAACGGATATGGGCAAGGTCGCTATACAGAGGGGGCCAATAGTGTACTGCGCTGAAGAGGTAGATAACGGGCCCAATTTGGCCGGCATCGAGCTTCTTAACGAGCCAAATTTTGCTGTTACCCATGACAATGATTTACTAGGCGGCGTTTGCTATATAACCGCAAAAGCAAAACGCGCAAAAGCTTTTGACGCTTTATACAAAGAGGGCGGCGTTGACTATGAAGAAACCGTTATAAAACTGATTCCGTATTATGCCTGGAACAATAGGGGCGAGGGTGAAATGGCCGTATGGCTGAGACGAGAAGCCTAAGTCACTGCACAGAATCTGTGTTGATTGAATAAACGGCCGTTTCATGATACAATGAAATCAGCGCCAGAGACCAAAAGAATGGTGGTGAAGCAAGCTATGCAGTTCCTAAGAATACCTAAAGAAACAAATGTACAATATGTATCGAGCGGGGAATTTGTTTCCGATGTGCCATGGTGCCATGCCAAAAGAAATCTCGACAGTTTTGTTATTTTAATCGGGATAAACGGCAGTGTATTCATACAGCAAGCGGAAGAAAGATACGAGTTAGCGCCTCAAAGCGCGCTTGTGTTATTGCCCAACATGACCCATTTTGGCTACAAGGTTTCAGAGACAGATGTTTCTTATATGTGGTGCCATTTTTATTGCCAAGGTGGTTATGAGGTTGTAGATGAATGTGTCGCGGTTGATATGCTGTTAAAAGCAAAAGCGCATGGCGAAAGCAGCGATGTTATTATACCTTTGTTTTCACATTATCCCAAAATGGAAAGGGCAGATATATTGTTCCGCTGCTTGCTTCACACCTCAAATTATAATGCTTTTGCGAAGGCTGAGTCTGATCACATTTTGAGCGCGATGCTTTATGAATTAACCGAGCAGGCCGCTGAAATAAGCACAATTGCATGTGAGACGAATGATACAGAAACGCGATTGAGCGAACTGCTCGAATGGGTAAGGGCCAATATGGATCATGAAATGACGCTTGAAAATGTTGCTAGGCGCTTCAATTATAGCTCGCCTTATTTGTGTAAAATGATAAAGAAAAAAATTGGGATAAGCTTTAAAGAATATTTGACGGAAGCCCGATTGTCTAAAGCGAAAGCTATGCTTGTGAATTCGGATAAAACTGTGAAAGAGATAGCTTATGAGGTTGGCTTTGAAGACGAAAAATATTTCATGCGGATATTTAAAAAGACAGAAAACGTTACGCCTACGCAGTTTAGAAATGCTTATAATTTAATACACATGAATAACCATTAACAGTTTATTTGGGATGTGGTACTGATTAAAATGTTATGGGAGGAAGATAATATATGTCAATTATACCGAGGCCAGAGTATCCTCGCCCCGATTTTGTAAGAGAGGATTGGCTTAATTTAAATGGTGTGTGGGAATTTGAATTCGATGATCTAAATATGGGAGAAAAAGCAAAATGGTACGAAGATTATGCGTTTTCGCGCACTATCAACGTACCGTTTTGCTTTGAAAGCGAGTTAAGCGGCATAGGTGATACATCCCGCCACGACCAGGTATGGTATAAAAGAGTATTCGATGTTCCTGATAAATGGAAAGATAAGAGGATAATACTACACTTTGGAGCAGTAGATTATATAGCAAAGGTTTGGATTAACGGCATCTATGTGGGTGAGCACGTAGGCGGACATACCCCATTTACTTTCGATGTAACAGATGTGATTTCTTTGAATGATACTAACGCTATAGTATTAAAAGCTTATGACAATGCCTATGATAGAAAGCAAGCTAGAGGCAAACAATCATGGTTAAATCAGCCATTCGACTGCTGGTACGACCGCACATCCGGTATATGGCAGACAGTTTGGCTTGAGCCCGTAGATGACAAACATATCGACAAAATTCTCATGAAGCCTGACATAGATAAAGGCATGCTGTATATAGAAGCATATATCAGCCTTGCTGCAATCGGTTCCACCTTAAAAGCAGATATAAAATTTAAAGGTACTTACATAAATTCAATATCGGTAGTGTGCACACGACCGCGGATGGAGTTTGCCATTAACGTAGCTAGTTCGGAGTTCAAATGGGGATTAAACTTGTGGACCCCTGAAATGCCTAACCTATATGACATAGAGTTTGCGCTGTTTAGCCAAGACAATAGAGAAGCCGACAAAGCTTTTAGCTATTTTGGCATGCGTAAAATTTCAACAAAAGCCGGCAAAGTATTGCTGAATAATGTTCCTTACTATCAAAAGCTCATATTAGACCAAGGTTATTTTCCGAGATCCAATCTTACCCCGCCAAGCGAACAAGCGATAAAATATGATATAGAAACGACAAAAGCGTTTGGCTTCAACGGAGTGAGAAAACATCAAAAGGTAGAAGACCCGATCTACCTTTATTGGTGTGATAAACTAGGATTACTAGTCTGGGGAGAAATGGCTTCTTATTATGAATTTGACAATGAATCAACAAATATTTACGTAAAAGAATGGCAGGAAGTAATAAACAGGGACTACAACCATCCATGTATAATAACATGGACGCCATTTAACGAATCATGGGGAGTTCCCAATATACTAAACGATAAAAAACAACAACATCATACTGTAGCAGTAGTAAATATGATACGCTCGCTAGACGATACTCGTCTCGTCGTTTCAAATGATGGGTGGGAGCATACGGACACAGACTTGTGCACCATACACGATTACAGATCAGACGGGGAAGATTTCATTAGAACGTATGCCGATAAAAATAAGATTACAGAAGATTCTCCAGCCAATCACTTTATATTTGCTAACGGCTACAGCTATAATGGCCAGCCAGTTCTTATAACGGAATATGGCGGAATAGCATTTGCGACGGATTCAGGCTGGGGATATGGCGATAAAGTGAAGAACGAAGAAGAATTTTTGCGTAGATTCGAAAGGGTAACGCATGCTATTAAGTCCATAGATTATATATGTGGTTACTGTTACACGCAGCTTACAGATGTGCAACAAGAGGTAAATGGTCTAATGACTTATGACAGAAAGCAAAAATTTAATCCGGCTAAGATAAAAGCTGTAAACGATAGTTTGTAAAGAAGGATGAATATGATAAACGTTGCAAAAACACCGCCTATGGGGTGGAATAGTTGGGATTGTTACGGGGCCAGCGTAACAGAAGCTGAGCTTATAGGCAATGCCGAATATATGGCTGCTAACCTCAAACAATTCGGTTGGGAATATGTTGTTTGTGATATCCAGTGGTATGAACCTACGGCCGATTCTTTCGAATACCATAAATTCACTGAATTGTGCATGGATGAATATTCCAGGTTAATCCCTGCTGAGAACCGTTTTCCGTCCGCCGCCGGCGGAGTAGGTTTTAAAACCATTGCTGATAGGATACATGATATGGGCTTGAAATTCGGCATACATATAATGAGAGGTATACCAAGACAAGCTGTGCATAGAAACACAAAGATAAAAGGCAGCGATGCGACAGCAAGAAATATAGCGCATCCCTATTCATTATGTCCCTGGAATACCGATATGTACGGAGTGGACCCAAAGCAAAAAGGCGCTCAGGAATATTACAACTCATTATTTGAGCTTTATGCGTATTGGGGTGTCGATTTTGTAAAAGTTGATGACATATGCGTAAACTGGCTGATACCCTCTAACCCCTATTCCACGAAAGCCGAGATAGAGCTTATACGTAGGGCCATAGACAATTGCGGCAGGCCAATAGTGCTTAGCCTGTCGCCGGGGCCGGCACAGATTTGCGAAGCCAGGCATCTTGCTGCCAATGCAAACATGTGGCGTTTGACCGATGACTTCTGGGACGAATGGGAGCACTTATACAATATGTTTGAGCGCTGCAAGATGTGGAGCCCATATGTTCAGGAACATCATTGGCCGGATTGCGATATGCTGCCGATAGGGCATATAGGGATATGCCATAACGGTGAGAATACGACTGACCACATGAGCAGATTTACAAGAAATGAGCAGAGGACGCTGATGACGCTGTGGTGCATATTCCGCTCGCCGCTTATGGCGGGCGCTGAGTTAAGGGACAACGATGAATTTACGCTATCATTGCTGACGAACAGCGATATACTGGAGATGCACAGGTTTGGCAGCAAGCCGAGGCAGATATACTGCGAAGATGACAAGATAGTTTGGATGAGCGAGGGTTCCGGGGATAGCATTTATGTAGCGCTGTTCAATGCGGGTGACAATGCACAAAACGTAAATATAGTTCTTGAAGATTTAGGCCTGCATAGCGGTAAGGAATACAGCATTAAGAATTTGTGGACTCATGAAGAAGGCATTGTAAATGATGGCAAAATCGGAGGTATAATTCCGGTTCATGGCACATCATGCTATAAGGTACAATCTATGAGATAATATAGCCGGCAGCGATAATCACGCTGGGCATTTTCAGATTTATTGAAGCTGGTAATATAAAATTCAGCCATGCTTGACTACAAGCATGGCTGATATATAGGCTATTTCGTAAGCTTTATTATCGCTTGTCCAAATCCAAGCACATCTGGCTCAAATATTAATTCATAATCTTCGACCTTGGCCGCCTTTGGTATTTCATATACAAGCTGCCCGGTCATTTTACGCCCACTACCTAATTCGCCGTCTAGGTTACCTTTTTGCTTTGTATGATAAGTCATAGTCAATGCTCTGCCGTCTTTGTCTACCACTTGAAACATTAACATCGATGATATGGTCAGCGGCGTATCTCCAAGATTTTCGACGGTGGTATCTACGAATAAAAAGTAATTGTTGCTGTCCTGCGGGGTATTTATTTTATCTGGCTTTACTATTTCGGCCGAATTTACCGTTACCTGTAAATTACCCATTTTTATAACATCGCCTATTTTATAAGTCTTTGTTTCCGCTGGTTTAGATTCATCAGATTTAGACTCGCCGGTATTAGTGGCCGAGGCATTCTTTGTTCCTACTTTTTCGGGTGTCGTGGTGGTACATGCTACCATAGCTACTAGCAGTATTGTTGTTATAACCAATAAAAAGCACTTTTTCATATGTCATACCTCCAAATAAATTTATTTGCGCTAAACAGGTTAAATTTGTTAAAGCTTATTTTTAATATGTAATACTATTTTATAGCTTCTATCAATATGCTCACCTCCCTATGCGACTATTGTATCAGATTGGTTTTGCAAAATGGTAACACTTACAAAAAAATTTTATTTAATGCATTTGCGATCAACTTATTATTGATGATAGGCCGAAAGCTGAATTTTAATATAAATGACGAGGCGATGAAAATTAAAGCTTATCTGCAAGCGATGTAATATTTATTGGCTTTGCACTGCCTGCAGACGCACTATAACATAAATTACGAATTGCAGAATCCCAATAACTAGCTTGTTTCACACAGCTTTAAAATGTTATAATACTTTGATGAACAAATTATATTTGGAAGGAGAGGCCTTTAAGGTATAATACGATGGATTTTGATATGCAATTAGCTAATGAGATAAGTGCATTAGTAGAATTATCGTCTCAAGAAGTCAGAGACATGTTGGAGATACCTCCTGATAAAACGCTTGGCGATAGGGCTTTTCCATGCTTTAAACTCGCTAAAACTATGCGGAAAAATCCCCAGCTTATAGCTAAAGATATGGCTGATAATATAAAAAAACCGAGTTTTATAGATAAGGTGGAAGCTAAAGGCGCTTATGTTAATTTTTTCTTTAAGCGTTCTGTTTTGGCAGAGCATGTTTTAAAGGAAATTTTGGATAAAGGCGAGTGCTATGGCTCTTCAGATGAGGGTGAGCAGCGTGTTATATGTATAGATTTTTCGGCTCCTAATATAGCTAAGCCATTTCATATAGGGCATTTGCGCTCTACCGTTATAGGCAACTCGCTTTACAAGATATATGAATTTTTAGGTTATAAATGCATAGGCATAAATCACCTTGGCGATTGGGGGACACAGTTTGGTAAGCTCATCGCTGCTTATAAGCATTGGGGTATACAAGAGGATTTAGAAAAAGAACCTATAAAAGCTTTGCTTGACATATATGTAAAATTTCATGAAGAAGCTGAGAAGGATCCATCCTTGGAAGATGAAGCGCGCATGTGGTTTAAACGCATGGAGGATGGCGATGATGAAGCGTTGGGTTTATGGCGTTGGTTTAAAGATTTAAGCCTTCGTGAATTTAATAAGATTTACGATATGCTCGATGTGAAATTCGATTATTATTTAGGTGAGAGTTTCTATAATGATAAGATAGACAGGGTAGTGGAGATGCTAGAGCAAAAAGGCTTGCTCACAGAGAGCCAAGGAGCATTGGTCGTTGACTTAACAGCTTATGGCATGCCTCCTTGCCTTATAAAGAAGACCGATGGGACTACCCTTTATGCAACGCGCGACATAGCGGCCGCTATGTATCGCAAAGAAACGTTTGATTTCGATAAGTGTTTATACGTTGTCGCTTATCAGCAGGATTTGCATTTTAAGCAATGGTTTAAAGTAATAGAGCTTATGGGCTTTGATTGGTATGACAGGCTTTTTCATATACCATTCGGCATGGTAAGCATGGAAGAAGGCACGCTGTCTACTCGCAAAGGCCGAGTGGTGTTTTTGGAGGATGTCCTTCAAAAGGCCATAGAGCGTACGCTTGATATTATAAAAGAAAAGAATCCAGGACTACAAAATAAAGAAGATGTTGCTAAGCAGGTAGGGATAGGCGCTGTTATATTCCATGATTTAATAAATAATCGTATAAAGGATATAGTGTTTTCTTGGGACCAAGTGTTGAATTTTGATGGTGAGACTGGCCCCTATGTCCAGTACGCTCACGCGCGTGCCATGAGCATACTGAATAAGGCTGATCAAAGCGTCACTGATGATTTTAACGGCGATTTGCTTATAGAAGATGAAACGTTTGAGCTTGTTGATTTATTGGGGCGTTTTCCTAATGCCATAAAAGCGGCTTGTGAGGCCAATGAGCCTTCTATGGTGGCTAGGCACACTGTAGATGTGGCGCAAGCTTTTAATAAGTTTTACAAAAACTATACAGTGATAACCGATGATATAGAGTTGCAAAAAGCAAGGTTAGCATTGGTATATGCTACTGCACAAGTGATCCGCATAGGATTAGGATTGCTCGGTATAAAGGCTCCAGCCCAGATGTAATGTTGACATGGTTGTATTTATGCTGTATTATGATAAAAATGAATATTTAAAGGTGATGATGAAGAAGAGTATGCTAAATCCAGCTCTCAGAGAGGGAGGGTCATGGCTGGAAGCCTTCCTGAGCATGCATGGCAGAAGACCGCCTTCGGAGCCGCGTAAGACGCTAGCCAGCGTTAAGGCCAAATGAGCGGATACAATGCAGTATCTATAAGGGTGGAACCGCGGGAGCAAGCTCTCGTCCCTATTTAGGGACGGGGGCTTTTTTGACGGAATTATTTATATGAGGAGGTATTTGTATGATAAAAATAAAGTTGAAAGATGGCTCGGTAAAAGAATATGATGAGGGCGTTACGGCGCTTAAAATAGCGAGCGATATAAGCGGGAGATTGGCTAAAGAGGTATTAGCAGCCAGGATAAACGGCAAGGTTGTCGATTTAACAAGGCCTATTGACCAGGACGCTGAGGTTGAGCTGTTGACGTTTGATGATGAAGACGGCAAAAAGGCTTATTGGCACACTAGCTCGCATATAATGGCGCAAGCGGTATTAAGGCTTTTCCCCGAGGCTAAGTTAGCTATAGGGCCTGCTATCGATAATGGCTTTTATTATGACTTTGATATAGAAAACTCATTTACACCTGAAGATTTGGATCGCATAGAGGCTGAGATGCAAAATGTGATAAAAGAAGATTGGCCGTTGGAACGCTTCGAACTGCCAAGGCAAGAGGCCATAAAGTTTATGAAGGAAAAAAATCAACCATATAAGATCGAACTCATAGAAGCATTGCCTGAGGATGCCGTAATATCATTTTATAAGCAAGGCGAATTTGTTGATCTTTGTGCCGGCCCGCATCTTCCATCCACCGGCAGGGTTAAAGCTATAAAGCTCCTTAGCGTTGCGGGGGCTTATTGGCGCGGCGATGAACATAACAAGATGCTGCAGCGCATATATGGCATATCCTTTCCTAAGAAAAGCATGCTAGATGAGTATTTGTCAAAACTAGAGGAGGCAAAAAAACGCGACCATAGGAAATTGGGCCAGGAACTTGATTTGTTCAGCCTGCATGAGGAAGGGCCGGGATTTCCGTTCTTTCATCCAAAGGGTATGATTATACGCAATACACTTGAAGATTTTTGGCGCAAGGAGCATAGAAAGCATGGCTATGAAGAGATAAAAACGCCTATAATACTTAACAAAGAGCTGTGGATACAGTCAGGTCATTGGGACCATTATAAGGACAATATGTATTTTACAAAAATAGATGATCAAGATTATGCAATTAAGCCTATGAACTGTCCCGGCAGTATGATAATGTACAAGCGGACCATGCACAGCTACAAAGAGCTTCCTATACGCTTGTGCGAGCTAGGCCTTGTGCACCGGCATGAGAAATCTGGAGTATTGCATGGGCTTATGCGCGTGCGCTGCTTTACGCAAGATGACGCTCATATATTCATGTTACCATCGCAGGTAACCGATGAGATAATAGGTGTGATAGACTTGATAGATTATTTCTATAGCCTATTCGGTTTTAAATATCACGTAGAGCTTTCCACACGTCCGGAGGATTCGATGGGTACTGATGAGCAGTGGGAAATGGCTACCGAAGCGCTTAAAGTTGCGTTAGAAAAGAAGGGGCTAAAGTATAAAGTGAATGAAGGCGACGGCGCTTTTTATGGTCCTAAAATAGATTTTCATTTGGAGGACAGCATTGGCAGGACTTGGCAGTGCGGTACCATTCAGCTCGATTTTCAAATGCCAGAGCGCTTTGATTTAACTTATGTAGGCGAGGATAGCGAAAAACACAGGCCAGTTATGCTGCACCGCGTGATATTCGGCAGTATAGAGCGCTTTATTGCGATATTGACGGAGCATTATGCAGGCGCCTTTCCAACATGGCTAGCGCCTGTCCAAGTAAAGATTTTGCCTATAACTGACCGTTCGCTTGATTATGCATGCAAGATACAGGCCCAATTAGAGGAATTGGATATACGTACCGAGCTTGATAATCGCAATGAAAAGATAGGTTATAAAATAAGAGCGGCTCAAATGGAGAAAGTACCATATATGTTAGTTATAGGCGATAAAGAAGTTGAAAATTCCGTTGTTTCAGTGCGATCCCGCGTAAAGGGCGACACAGGGTCGATGAGCGTAGGGGATTTCATAAATACTGTTGAAGAGGAGATAAGATCGAAAAAAGCCATTGACTGAGGCCAGTGTGATGTGGTAATATAGATTGCGTAAAGAAGAAGCTATCCACTTCTCACCTTTCGGCTGGCGCTAAAAGGTTAATTATAAATAAAGAATTGGCAAAGTGGGTAGTATTTACCCACTTTATTTTTTGTTTATAATTTGTTAGCGCCGGTTTATACGTCGGGTAGTAGGAGAGGCTATAGAAAATTCGGAGGTGAAATGTTATTTTTAAAGATTTGATGGTAAATGAGGAGATACAGGCAAAAGAAGTCCGAGTAGTTGATGTGGACGGGAAACAGTTAGGTATAATGCCGCTTCGACAGGCGTTAGAACTTGCACAGAAAAAGCAGTTGGATTTGGTCAATGTAGCTCCTCAAGCGACTCCGCCTGTGTGCAGGATAATGGATTATGGAAAATACAAGTATGAGGCCATCAAACAAGAAAAGGAAGCCAAAAAGAACCAGAGGATTATAGACATTAAGGAGATAAGGCTTTCCACTACCATTGAGGAACATGATGTTGAGGTAAAGCTAAAGAATGCCATTAAATTCCTCAAAAATGGCGACAAGGTGAAAGTGACCGTGCGGTTTAGGGGCAGGCAGATATCTCATCCTGAGATAGCATCTGAGATACTCAATAAATTTGCTGAACATATAGGTGATGTCGGAATAGTAGAAAAAGCTCCTCAAATGGACGGCAGAAACATGATCATGATATTAGCGCCGAAACAGGAGTCTAAATGATTTTGGAGGGGAGGATTCAAACATGCCAAAAATGAAGACGCATCGCGGTGCTGCTAAGCGTTTTAGGATCACGGCTAATGGTAAAGTCAAAAGGGGCAAGGCTTATAGAAGCCACATATTGACGAAAAAAAGCTCGAAGCGCAAGAGAAATTTGCGCAAAATAGCATATGCCAGCCCTGCTGACGAAAATAATTTAAAGAAACTTTTACCATATATGTAACAATGAATTTTATATGAATGGAGGTGTCATCAAATGGCAAGGATAAAATCGGGCCTAACTACGCATAGAAGGCATAAAAAAGTATTGAAGCTCGCTAAAGGTTATTGGGGTGCTAGAAGCAAACAATTTAAAGCTGCTAATGAAGCTGTCATGAAGGCGCTGGCTTATTCTTATACTGGCCGAAAATTGCGCAAACGCGATTTTCGTAAACTGTGGATTGCGCGCATTAATGCTGCTTCACGCATAAATGGTCTATCATACAGCAAGTTTATAAATGGTCTCAGGAAGGCTGGTATAGATATAAACAGGAAAATGCTAGCTGAAATGGCAGTCAATGATAGCAAAGCATTTGGCCAATTGGTTGAAGTTGCTAAAGAGCAGTTGGGTGCATAAAATTTTTGCATAACCTCTTGCACTTTTGAATTCTATATTGTATAATATTGATTGTCGGCTTGTTCAAGGGATGCCGACAATAGCGGCCCCGTGGTCTAGCGGTTAGGACATCACCCTTTCACGGTGGTAACATGGGTTCGAATCCCGTCGGGGTCACCACGCAATAGCAACTGGAAAGTTGCTATTTTTTATATATAGCGAGGTCAGTTGCAGTGCGAGAAGATATCATTTCTACAATTCAAGCTAGAGTCGAATCTTTTATAAAAAGGTATAATATGATAGAGCCTGGGCAAGGTATAGTAATAGGTGTGTCGGGCGGTTCCGATTCTTTGGCACTTCTTCATATATTATGGAGTTTGCGCGACAAATTAGGCATAGAGGCTGTGGTAGCCCATGTTGAACATGGCATAAGGGGCCAGCAGTCTTTGGATGATGCGAGATATGTTATGGAGATAGCTCGACATATGGGTCTTCCCGTGTATGTTAAGCATTGCGATGTACCGCTTTATGCTAGAGAACATGGATTGTCTGAAGAAGAAGCTGGGCGCATTATAAGATACGAATTTTTTGGACATGTATGTGAAATCCGGGGTTGTTCGAAAATAGCAGTTGCCCATAATAAAAATGATAATGCCGAAACCATACTTTTTAATATATTGAGAGGAACAGGCTTAGATGGATTGGTGGGGATAAAGCCCGTTGTTGGGAATATTATAAGGCCGATGTTGGACGTATCAAAAGCCGATATAGAGGCTTATTGTACTGCTGCTGGTTTAAACGCGCGTAAGGATTACACTAATGAGGATGCAGCATATACCCGTAATCGCATACGTTTAAAGCTTATACCCTTTCTGGAAAGAGAATTCAATCCTAATATAATAGACTCGTTAGTGCGCATGGCTAATATTTTGAACGATGATAACGAGTATTTAAAAGAATGTGTTAGAGAAGCCTATGAGCAGGTTGTGCATATTACGGACGGTATAGCCGTTGTGGCTGCTGAAAAATTTGCAGTACTTCATAAGGCAATGCAAAGGAGAATATCAAGATCTATAATATGTGCTATAAAAGGTGATATAAATGGTATAGAATTTTTTCATATAGAGCAATTGACAGAATATATAAATACTAGTCGCGCCGGGCAAAAGCTTGTGTTGCCTTTTGACATTTTAGCTGAAAGAAGCGGGGATAATGTATACGTCTGCACTAGGCTGAAAATGGCGCATATGGCCGAGCCTTTTTGTCACGAGCTTGCAATTCCGGGTGATACTTATATTAAAAATGGTCAAGCCGTTGTGACAAGTTGTATTATTGACAAAAATAGCGTTACAGATTACAATTCTAGTGTATTTGAGGCATATATGGATATAGATAAAATATCATTGCCTCTATGCGTGCGAAATCGAAGGGACGGGGACCGTTTTTTCCCCATAGGAAGCGCTGGGCATAAAAAGCTCAAAGAATATTTCATAGATGAGAAAATACCCAGGGTATACAGGGATGCTATACCATTAGTGGCTTCCGATCATGAAGTGCTTTGGGTAATTGGCCACAGGCTGAGCGATATATGCAAAGTAGATGACTCAACTAAGAAGGTCTTAAAATTGACATATAGAGAATGGTGAGGAGGCATAAATGAAGGAAGTACTGGACCGCGTTTTGTTGGATGAGGAGCAGATAAAAAGGCGTATAAAGGAACTTGGGCATGATATAACAAAGGATTATCAGAATAAAGAGCTTTTAATGGTGGGCGTGTTGAAAGGGGCCATTGTGTTTTTTAGCGATCTTATGAGGGCGATCGAATTACCCCTGACAACTGATTTTATTGCTGTATCGAGCTATGGCAGTTCGACAAAATCATCGGGTATAGTTAGAATTTTAAAAGATCTCGATGAGTCTATAGATGGTAAAGATGTGCTGATAATAGAAGATATTATCGATACAGGCCTTACGCTTAATTATTTGGTAGAGAATATGATAACCCGCAATCCTAATAGCGTGAAAATATGTTGTTTGTTGGATAAACCGGATAGACGCCTTACGGATGTTCAGGTTGATTATGTTGGTTTTGCCATACCGGATGAATTTGTTGTGGGATATGGGTTGGATTATAATGAAAGATATCGGAATCTGCCTAATATAAGCGTATTGAGGATAGAAGAGTAGCGTTGATTTTGATTGGGAATTATGCTAAAATATTTTAATACTAAAAAGGAAAACCACAGAGGAGGTTTTGAGTTTGCAGCGTTTTTTAAGAGGGCCTGGTATCTATATAATAATACTGGCCATCATAATAATAATGGCTCAACTGTGGGGTACGCCGACGCAAGCCCCATTGGAGATAGATTATTCGACTTTAGTTAACGATATAAACAATGGTAAAATAACCAGCATCAACATAACTGGCAATGAAGTGACAGGTAAATATGCTGATACTGGCAAGCAATTTAAAGCTTATGTTCCGCCAATGCTTATGACAGCATTCGGGGATTATGTTGATTCTAAGGCGCGGGAAGGTGCTGTAGAGCTTACAGCGTCGCCTGAGCCACAGCCATCTATATGGGTTACCATATTGCCCTTCCTGTTTATTATGGGCATTATGCTGGTATTTTGGTTTGTATTTGCGCAGCAAATGCAAGGTGGCAATAAGGGCGTGATGTCTTTCAGTAAAAGCAGGGCCAGGATGCAGACAGACGAAAAAAAACGCGTGACATTTAATGATGTTGCTGGCGCCGATGAAGAAAAACAGGAATTAAAAGAAGTAGTCGAATTCTTAAAAAACCCGAAAAAGTTCTTGGAGTTAGGCGCTAGAATACCTAAGGGAGTGTTGTTAATCGGGCCTCCTGGGACAGGCAAAACGCTTTTAGCAAAGGCTGTAGCCGGTGAGGCGGGTGTGCCGTTTTTTAGCATAAGTGGTTCCGATTTCGTTGAAATGTTTGTTGGCGTAGGTGCTGCCAGAGTGCGCGATTTGTTTGACCAAGCCAAGAAAAATTCGCCGTGCATAGTGTTTATAGATGAAATAGATGCTGTGGGCAGGCATAGGGGCGCAGGCTTAGGCGGTGGTCATGATGAGCGTGAGCAGACATTAAATCAACTGTTGGTTGAAATGGATGGCTTCAGCGATAATGAGGGCATAATAGTTATGGCGGCTACTAATAGGCCGGATATATTAGACCCTGCTTTATTGCGTCCAGGTCGTTTTGACCGTCATATAGTGGTGGGCGTGCCTGACGTTAAAGGCCGCGAAGAGATAATGAAGGTTCATTCTAAAGGCAAGCCGTTAGCTCCTGATGTGGATTTGAAGGTGCTGGCTAAGCGCACACCGGGCTTTACTGGTGCCGATATCGAGAACATGATGAATGAAGCTGCTATACTTGCTGCGCGCAATGGCAAAAAAATGATAACTATGCAGGAGTTGGAAGAGGCTATAACGCGTGTCATAGCCGGACCTGAAAAACGCAGTCGTGCTATTAGTGAAAAAGACAAAAGACTGGTAGCTTACCATGAGGCGGGGCATGCTGTGGTAGCAAAGCTTTTGCCGCACGCAGACCCTGTGCATGAAGTATCTATAATTCCTAGGGGCATGGCTGGCGGCTATACGCTGACGCTGCCAGAAGAAGATCAGTACTTTATTTCCAAAGAAGAGATGCTGGACAAAATAACCGAACTGTTAGGCGGCAGGGCTGCGGAAAGTTTGGTGATGAATGATATAAGCACTGGAGCTTCTAATGATATAGAAAAAGCCACCAGTATGGCGAGAAAGATGATAACTGAATACGGTATGAGCGATGTTATAGGGCCTATAACCCTCGGCACAAAAGAGGAAGAGGTATTTTTAGGCAGAGATTTGGGCAGCTATCGCAATTATAGTGAAAAAGTTGCCGCGCTTGTTGACGGCGAGATAAAACATATAATTGAAGAGTGTTATAAAAAAGCAGAGATGTTGTTGCGCGATAATATAAACAAATTGCATAAAGTTGCTCAAACCTTAATGGAAAAAGAAAAGCTGAAAGAGCAGGAATTTGAAGAGGTATTTGCCAGCGCATAAATAAACTTTTGGATTTTTAAATAGAGGGCCTTACAGGTTCCTCTATTTTTTTGCGTTTATATGGTATAATATAAAAGACTTATATTAATATTTTCGGAGGATATATGATAGATTGGAACAAGAATTTCATCTTAAAACAGGCTTGTCTGCTGCAATAGAAACTATAGTTACTCAGAAAGATACGGCTGCTAATGTCGGCAGCGGTGCTATAAGCGTTTTTGCTACACCGAACATGATAGCTCTTATGGAGAAAGCCGCTCTGTCTGCAGTGGATTTACATTTGCCCAAGGGATACGTAACGGTTGGAACGCGCATTGAAGTAGACCACGTCGCGGCCACGCCTGTAGGCATGAAGGTCAGAGCGGAAGCTGAGCTGATAGAGATAGATGGACGGACTTTAACATTTAAAGTTGCGGCCTTCGATGAAAAAGAATTGATAGGTCGAGGGACTCATAAAAGGCATATAGTGAACATTGAGAAATTTCTTAATAAGGCCAATGCTAAATTAGATAAAGAATGATGTTTCATGGTTATTTTGCTTAATAAATCTATAGGGGTAGATGAAGCTAAAGAGCTTTTGCGGGAAATAGGAGTGGAAAGCCCTGCAGCCATAGAAATCATGGCACAAAAGATGGTGCACCTGTTGATAAAAATTAGCGGTGTAAAAAGCGTAGCTGCAAATATTATAAAACAGGAGATGCTGGCAGTGGGTGGAGATGCAGCTGTTTCTCATGGCGTTATAGATTTATCCGTTGCTACAACTGATGTGCTGATTATGGGAACTTATGAACAAATACATAGGTCACTACAAATGTTGAAAATTCAACCTTTTGGACTGGCAACTATAGCGGATGAAATAGAGCATGTTCTTGAAGCTAATGATTTGAGGGAAATAAGTAAAGGGGGAGAGGGGCGTGGCTGCTGTCAATGATGATAAATGCGAAGAGGTATGTGTTCATCATGATGTATTAGACCCCGTAAAAGCGCATATGCTTTCTAATGAAGATGCGCATGCCTTAGCGGAAACATTTAAAGCTCTCGGAGATACTACGAGGGTAAAGATACTTTATCTTTTAGCTAATGCGGAATTATGCGTGTGTGATATAGCCGATGCCTTAAACATGACGCAGTCAGCTATATCGCATCAATTGCGTATTTTAAGGGATTTGCGTTTAGTAAAATTCCGCAAGGATGGTAAATCAGTATTTTATTCTCTTGACGATGAGCATATACTACAACTTTTTAGCCAAGGACTTGAGCATATAGAACACCAATAAGAGGAGGTGCTTTATGCGCACTGCTTGGAAAGATATAAAGTTATATGTCTTTATAGCAATTGCAGCGCTAGTGGCATTTATAATTTATAAATACTCTTTGCTGGATTATCTAAGCGAAGAAAATATGGAGAGGATTGTAAAAGCTGCCGGACACTGGGGGCCGTTGGTTTTTATAGGGATAAACGTATTGCGGCCTTTGTTTTTATTGCCCGTAGGTCTGTTTTCAGTTGTAGCCGGTATAATGTTTGGCCCAATATATGGAACAATTTATACTTCTATCGGTGTAATAATCGGTTCAGTGCTTGCATTTTATATAGCGAAGTACTTTGGACGCGATTTCTTGATTAAGCATTTTGGTGATAAATTAAAAACATTTGATCGTATAAGCAATGATCATGGCTTTATAATAGTTATGTTATTGCGTATCACACCTATTTTACCTGTTGACGCCATAAGTTATGGAGCAGGCTTATCACAGATAAGCGTATGGGATTTTCTGTCGGGAACAGCAATAGGTATATTGCCGGGTACATTTGTCTATGTTTATATGGGCTCAGTTTTCCGGAATCTGAGTGTAAAGAAGGTTATAATCGCGGTTATACTTTTTGCAGCGGCTATGCTTATACCGCTCATATGGAAAGATGATATAAAAGCCATGCTCTCAAATAATAACGATAAGAAAGATGCATAAATGTATGATAAAGCTGTTAAAGAAAGAGAATGTAGGCATAATTATACTTGTAGGCTTAATAATAGTTGGCGTATGCCTTGCACATAAATACGATATAAATCAATATATAACCACTGATGGGTTAGATGATGTTATGGAATCGTTTGGCAAGTGGGGACCGTGGGCGTTCACGGGGTTATGTGCCTTAAGGCCGTTAACACTATTGCCTACGGGCTTATTTAGTATAGCGGGCGGTTATGCATTCGGTTTTATTTACGGTACCATTTATGCTTATACGGGAACGTTATTGGGTACTTTCTTAGCCTTTGTTTTAGCTCGGTATTTCGGCAGCGGTTTTGTCAATAATTTACTCGAGCGGGCTTTGAAGGGCAGGGCTGCAGATGTTTTCGCACAGATAAGAAGCGAAAAGGCTTTCAGCACCGTTTTTTTATTAAGAATTGTGCCGGTTTTACCCATGGACGCGGTAAGCTATGGCTCAGGCCTAACTAATATAAGATTTAAGGATTATGCATTAGCTACAACTGTGAGCATGGTTCATACTATTGCCGCTTATGCTTATATGGGCAGCATGGCGAGAAATGTTACGGTATCTGGGGTTACAATATCTGTTTTATTATATATAGTTATAACAATTGTTCCCATCGTATTAGCGATACGCTTTAATAAGATTCCTATCCTCAATACGCTATTAAAAGAACTCATGTGTAAATTAAAAAATAGAAAACAAAAAAATTAAATTCCCGTTCTGATATAAATAAGTGCGGCTTTATTATCCGGGCTAACAGCCTTCTATTGCGTAATATGCCGCGGTTATAACAGTGATTATAGCGAAATGACTCAAGCGGTATAAATATTGACGAGATTGCTTATATATTATAAACTAGAATAAGTTAACATAAAGGGTGGTGATATATGGTGGTGCTAGAGGTCATAGATGAGATAAAACAAGCTGAAGCGAGGGCTGAGGCTATAGAGCAAAAAGCTATGGAACAGGCTCACGAAATAGTAAAGAAAGCCCAGCTTGATGCAGAGATATTGTTAACTAGTGCCGAGAGGGAAGCGAGGCAACAAGCGGCCAGCTTAATAGAACAGGCTAAAAGAGAAGCAGAGCTTGAATTGCAGCCCAAACGCCAACGCAATGCTGAAAAGTGCGAGGAAATAAAAAAGGAAGCATTAAGCCATATGGATGAAGCAATTGGGCTTATATTAGCTAAATTGGAGGGATCATAATTTGGCTATTGTCAAAATGAAAAAGCTCGCTTTAGCGGCCCACATAAGCGATGAAGAGGCTATTGTCCAATTGCTGCACCGTATGTCTTATATAGAGATAAATGATATAAAGGAGCAGCTCTCAGAAGAACAACGCGATATCATAGATAAGCAACATGTAGAGCAGGAATTGGCACAGCTAGATGAGTACATATCTAAAATAAAATATACACTCGATTTTATCGGGCGCTTTGTCCCGGATAAAAAGGGTTTGTTGAGTCAAAAGCCTTTAGTTAGTGCTGAGGATTATAAACATACGGCTCAGCAAATCGAAAATTTATTATCAGTTTATGAGATGTGCCGTTCTTTAGATGATAAGCTTACTGAATTTAAAGTTGATAAAACCCGTATAAAAAGCGAGATAGAACAATTGCGCCCATGGTCTGCGCTTGATGTTCCTTTAAGCGAGATAAGAGACACAAGATATGTGAGTATAAAATTGGGGACTTTTCCAATTACGGCTGTAAACGCTTTTGCCGAGGCCGCTGAAGAGAATAATGCAAGCTGTTATATTAATGTTGTTTATCAGGAACGCAATGACGCATATCTCTTTATAGCATTTCACAAGAACGATCAGGATATTGTAGAACAGCTACTAAGGCAATATGATTGGAATGAGATAATTTTTTCGGGCTATGAGCAAAAGCCTTTAGATTATATAGCGATGTTGCAACAGAAAATCGAACATATAGAGGACGAAGAAAAAAATATCGAGAAACAGGCCGCTGATTTGAGCGAATATAGATTACACCTTAAAATATTGTTCGATTATCTAATGATACAGCGCCAGAGAACGGAAATCTTATCGGATTTTGCGTCTACCAAGCAGGTGTTCATATTAACGGGATGGCTCCCAGAAGAAAAAACAGAGCAAACAGAGAAAAAAATTGCGTCTATTACGGATACCTACTGGTTGGATTTTGAGGAACCCGCTGATGGCGAGCCCTTTCCCGTCGCATTTAAGAACAATAAATTGTTTCGTCCTTTCGAAATGCTGATTGAAATGTATAGCATGCCTGATCCTTATTCTATAGATCCTACCCCTGCAGTTGCGCCATTTTATTTTATATTTTTTGGCATAATGGTAGGGGATGCAGCATATGGTTTACTTATGTCGCTGGCTTTTTTCATAGCTATGCGCCTTATGCGGACAAAAGGCATGGGCAAAAAGCTGATTGCGCTTTTAGCGTTATGTGGAATATCAACTATCTTTTGGGGGGCTATGTTTGGCAGCTGGTTTGGCGATTTGTTCCATATAAAGCCTTTATGGTTTAACCCTATGGACAAACCCATGCTTATGATGATATTGAGTTTAATCTTTGGGGTTGTTCATATATTGGTTGGCATAGGCTTAAAGGCATATATGAACATAAGAAATGGGCACCTGTTTGACGCTATTTTCGATCAGGTTTCGTGGATGATGGTATTAGGCGGTGCATCGCTATGGCTAGCGCCTCTTTTGTCAAATATGCTGCTCTCGTCTCCGGCACCTCAACTTGCCGGTATTGCTCAAGGCGGATTATATGTTACTATTATAGGCATAGTTATACTTTTACTGACGCAGGGCAGAACCCAGAAAAACATATTTATGAAGGTGTTTTCCGGTGTGGGTAGCCTTTATAACATAACCGGCTTTTTAAGCGACATATTGTCATACTCCCGTTTGTTTGCCCTGGGTTTGGCATCTGGCATGATAGCTACGGTTATAAATATCTTGGCAGGATTAGTAGGGCTTCATGGCATAAATCTCATTATTTCCATACCGATTTTGATAATTGGGCACATATTTAACCTTGCTATAAACGGGTTAGGCGCGTATGTACATGCCAGCAGACTTCAATATATAGAGTTTTTTGGGAAATTTTTTGAGAGTGGCGGAGCGGCTTTTAAGCCTTTCCATATAGAAACCAAATATACGGATATTAAAAACGAGGAGGCTGTTTAATTTATGGAATTAGGTCAATTTTTTGCATTTGCAGGTATAGCTGTTGCTACGTTGTTGGCCAGCGTAGGGTCTGCTATAGGGACAAGTTTGGCGGGTCAAGCTGCAGCAGGAGTAGTTACAGAGGACCCTGATAAATTCGGGCAGACATTGGTGCTGCAGGCATTGCCTGGTACGCAGGGCATATACGGTTTGATAATAGGTGTGTTAATGATGTCTCAGCTTGGCGTGTTTGGCGCTAATATACCAGATTTAACGCTTACGCAAGGCTTGATGTATTTAGCGGCAGGTTGCCCTGTGGGCATAGTGGGCCTTATATCGGCGATATATCAGGGCAAAGCTGCTGTTGCCAGTATAGGGGTTATAGCTAAGCAGCCAGGACAATTAGGAAAAGCGATAATTTTCCCAGCTATAGTTGAAACATACGCTATACTTTCCCTTATAGTTTCATTGCTCATGACACTTGGTCTAAGGGTTTGATGGAATATGGCTGGTATAGAAAGCATTATATGGCGAATAGAAAATGACGCCAAAGAAAAAGCGAGGCAAATTCTTGACAATGCTAACGAAAGAGCTCAAGAGATACTTAAAAAAGCCGAGGGTGAAGCGAGAGCAATGACAAATGACATACTCTCCAAATCAGAAACGGAAGCGTTAGAGGTTAAACGAAGAATATTTATGGCTGCAGAGCTGGATATGCGCAAGGAACTTTTAGCAGCAAAGCAAGAAATGATAGAAGAGGCTTTTGAAGAGGCGATGTGCCGCATTCAAGCCATGGATATCTCTACTTATCAAGCGTATATAAAACGTTGGCTTTTGGCAACCGATTTAGACGGTGAGGTACAGATTATCATAAGCGATAGCGATAAGGAGCGCATAACTCCTGAATTTATAGCTGATGTAAATTCGGAATTGAAAATGCGTGGAAGCAATTTGGTTTTGCACTTATCCGATGAACATCGCGATATACGCGGCGGATTTATATTAAATAAAGGCGATATTGAAATTAATAGTTCAATAGAAGCATTGATGCGCGCGAGCAGGGATGAGCTTGAGCCTGAAGTGGCTCATGTTATGTTTGGCAGCGAGGTGAGATGAAATGGCACTGGATTTTGCGTATGCGGTAGCGCGCACCCGTGTGTTGGAAACGAGGCTTCTTGACAAAGACCGCCTCGATCGCATGATAGCTGCGCCAAATGCAGGTGAGGCGCTGAAAGTGCTTGCCGAAACAGCCTATGGCTCTATTGCTTCGCAAATAAACGCTGAGGAATATGAAATAATGATAAATGCGCATTTGAAGGATGCCTATAATCTTATGCGCAGCGTGTGTCCAGTGCATCAGGTAGTTGATGTGCTGGCGTTGAAGTATGATTTTCATAATATGAAAGTCCTGTTAAAGGATATTTATCTTAAACAGCATGATGATGATCTGCTTATAAATTTAGGCGTTGTAGAGCTAGATAAATTGAAAATTTTTATCCAAGAAGAGGATTATGGCGATATGCCTGCCATTTTAAAGGGCTCATTGCTTAAAGCCAAAGCTGCATTTGAGGTTAGCCAGGATCCGCAGGATATAGATATAATATTGGATAATTGTTATTATGAAGCAGTATATGGTATTGCCGATCAAATTCACAGCGGCTTTATAAAAGAATTTTTCCGGCGACAGGCCGACATGATAAACATAAAAACCTTTATGCGCGTAAGAAAGATGGGTCGCGATAGCCGGTTCTTGCTTAAAGCTCTCTTACCTGGCGGGCATTTAGACAAGTCGTGGTTTGCCGAACTTATAGAGATGCCTTTGTCGGTGCTCGCAACCAGGTTGAAGTTTACTCTTTATGAAGCCTTATCCGATGCTGTAATGGACTTTGAGCATTCGGGGCATCTCGCATTCTGCGAGAAAGCTATAGATAATGAATTGCTTACATATGTGCGCGATAATAGATCGGATCCTTTCGGCCCTGCAGCTATTGTCGGATATTTATGGGCTGTCGAAAATGAGACGCGGATTATACGCATAATCATGGTAGGAAAGATAAATGATATGCCATCTGATGCTATCAGGCAAAGGGTCCGGGAGGTGTATTAAGGTTGCAAAAGATAGCCGTAATAGGCGATAGAGATTCAGTAGTCGGTTTTCGCTCGTTGGGCTTAGACGTGTTTGCGGTGTATAATACGGATGAAGCTGCTATATGTGTGGATACTTTGGCTAAGGAAGACTATGCTGTACTGTTCGTAACCGAAAATATGGCTGAAGGTCTGGAAAATATAATAATGAAGTATAGAGATAGCGTATTTCCGATTATAACGCTTATACCTGGCAATCAAGGTGCCAGGGGGATAGGAATGCAGGATCTTAAACGAAGTGTGGAAAAGGCTGTAGGCGCCGATATTCTATTTGGGAAAGAAGGGTGATGGTTTGAGTCAAGGCAGCATAGTAAAGGTCTCGGGTCCATTGGTCGTAGCAAAAGGCATGGGCGATGCTAATATGTACGATGTGGTGCATGTCAGCAGCATGGGCTTGATAGGAGAAATTGTTGAAATTCACGGGGATATGGCATATATACAGGTATATGAGGAAACGTCCGGTTTAGGGCCAGGTGAGCCGGTTGAAAGCACGGGGCAACCTCTTAGCGTTGAGCTTGGCCCCGGCTTAATAGAGGCGATATACGATGGCATACAAAGGCCTCTTACCGTTATACGCGAGCAAGCTGGCGACCGTATAGCAAGAGGTGTAAGCGCTCCTCCGCTCGACAGGCAAAAGAAATGGCATTTTACGCCGTCCGTAGACAAAGGCGCCCATGTGACAGCCGGTGATGTAATAGGCGTAGTTCAAGAAACGCCAGTTGTAGAGCATCGCATCATGGTACCCTACGGTATAGAGGGTACTGTCGAAGACGTATATGAAGGCGACTTTACAGTGGAAGAGACAATAGCTAAAATAACTGCGAAAGATGGAATTAAGGAAATTAACATGATGCAACGCTGGCCAGTGCGGCGTGGCAGGCCTTATAAGCGCAAGCTTCCACCTGACCAACCCCTCATTACAGGCCAGCGCGTCATAGATACTTTATTCCCTGTGGCAAAGGGTGGCACAGCTTGCATACCAGGTCCCTTCGGAAGTGGGAAAACTGTGGTTCAGCATCAGCTCGCAAAGTGGTCAGACGCCGATATAATAATTTATGTAGGATGCGGCGAGCGCGGCAATGAGATGACCGATGTCTTGATGGAATTTCCGGAGCTAAAGGATCCAAGAAGCGGCCAGCCCCTTATGAAGCGGACTGTCCTCATAGCAAATACATCCGATATGCCAGTGGCAGCACGCGAGGCTTCTATATACACCGGAATAACAATAGCGGAGTATTTCCGGGATATGGGTTACAATGTTGCGCTTATGGCCGATTCTACATCGCGTTGGGCTGAAGCTTTGAGGGAAATGTCGGGGCGTTTGGAAGAGATGCCTGGCGAAGAGGGATATCCGGCTTACCTATCTAGTCGTTTAGCTGAATTTTACGAAAGAGCTGGTTACGTCAAGTGTCTGTGCAGCGGCGACAGGGAAGGTACTTTAACGGCGGTAGGTGCTGTATCGCCGCCTGGCGGCGATATATCGGAGCCCGTAACTCAGGCTACACTGCGCATAGTGAAGGTGTTCTGGAGTTTGGACGCTCAATTAGCTCATTCGCGGCATTTTCCAGCTATAAATTGGCTGCTTAGCTATTCATTGTATATAGATAATATACGCGATTGGCTTAACCAAAATGTTGCACCCGATTGGATGGATTTAAGAGCAGAGGCATTGAGACTATTGCAAGAAGAAGCGTCTCTCGAGGAGATAGTGCGTTTAGTAGGGATAGATGCCATATCAGTACGCGACCGATGGGTATTAGAGGCTGCGCGCTCTATACGCGAGGATTTCCTGCATCAGGTAGCATATGACGATTTGGATACCTACGCTTCTATGAATAAGCAATACCGTATGCTAAAGCTCATAATGGATTATTATAGGCGCGGGCAGCGCGTTTTAGAAGAAGGAGTAGCATTAAACGATATAATAAATCTTCCCATTAGAGAGCTTATAGGGAGAGCAAAATATATTAAAGAACAAGATATGATGCGGTTTGATGATATAGAAAAACAAATGGCCGAGCAGTTTGCAGAGCTTATAAAAAATGGCAAGGCATGAGGAGGCAGATATGGTAAAGGAATATAGGACCATACGCGAAGCAGCTGGACCGCTTGCTTTGGTTGAACAAGTAGAAGGCGCTCAATACAATGAACTTGTGGAGATAGAAGAAGCTAACGGCAGTATACGCCGTGGCAGGGTGTTAGAAGTCGATGGCGATAAGGCTCTTGTTCAGTTATTTGAAGGTTCGCAGGGCTTGAATATAGCCGGCAGCAGAGTTCGTTTTTTGGGTAAGGGCATAGAGCTTGCTGTATCGCCTGATATATTGGGGCGCGTGTTTGATGGTCTGGGTAATCCTAGTGATGATGGACCTAAAATAATACCTGAAAAAAGAATGGATATAAATGGCCAACCGATGAATCCCACAGCGCGCGATTATCCGTCAGAGTTTATACAAACAGGTATATCGGCTATAGATGGTTTAAATACATTGGTAAGAGGTCAGAAATTGCCAATATTTTCTGGTTCAGGTTTGCCTCATGCCCAGCTTGCCGCTCAAATAGCTAGGCAGGCCAGGGTATTAGATGATGAAAGCCGTTTTGCAGTTGTGTTTGCTGCTATAGGCATTACATTTGAAGAAGCTAATTTCTTCATATCGGATTTCCAACGGACCGGCGCCATAGAGCGCACGTGTTTATTTATAAATTTAGCAGATGACCCTGCTATAGAGCGCATATCTACTCCTAGGACGGCACTTACTGCGGCGGAATATCTCGCATTTGATTTGGACATGCACGTTTTGGTAATTATGACCGATATGACCAATTATGCCGAGGCATTGCGCGAGGTGTCGGCAGCGCGCAAAGAGGTGCCTAGCAGAAGGGGCTATCCAGGCTACCTTTACACTGATTTAGCTAGCATGTATGAACGTGCAGGCCGCATAAAAGGGAAAAATGGTTCCATAACGATGATACCTATTCTGACAATGCCAGAAGATGACATAACCCATCCAATTCCGGATTTGACCGGTTATATAACCGAAGGGCAGATTATATTAAGTCGTGAACTGCATCGCAAGGGACTTACCCCGCCTATAAACGTATTGCCATCGTTGTCCAGGCTTAAGGATAAAGGCATAGGGCAAGGCAAAACTCGAGAGGACCATGCTGATACAATGAATCAGCTTTTTGCTGCATATGCGCGAGGCAAACAGGCCAAAGAGCTATCCGTGATATTAGGGGAAGCAGCTCTTTCGGATATGGATAAAATATATGCAAAATTTGCAGACAGATTTGAAGCAGAATATGTATCTCAAGGATGGGATACAAATCGTTCCATACAAGAGACGCTAGATATCGGTTGGAGGTTATTGGCCATGCTGCCGCGCGTAGAGCTCAAGCGCATACGCGATGAGTTTCTCGATAAATACTTGGCCAAATTCCAAAATGCTGATGCGGAGGTGTAGCTAATTGCCGCAATTAAATGTTAACCCTACTCGCATGGAGCTTACGCGCCTCAAAGGTCAGCTTGCCACTGCTGTACGCGGCCATGATTTGATGAAAGATAAGCGCGATGAGCTTATGAGAAGGTTTATGGATCTCATAAGAAAGAATAAGGAATTGCGGGAAAAAGTCGAATCAGAATTGACAGAGGCACTTCATGGTATTTTATTGGCCAGGGCAGTCATGACAAAAGAGATGCTAGAAGAAGCTGTAATGTATCCAACTAGGCACATGGATATAGAAACTGGCGTGGCTAACCTAATGAGCGTTGAGGTGCCATCACTAAATTATAAAGAGAATGGTAACGCTAAAGTATCCATGTATCCTTATGGGTTTGCAAATACGTCGGGTGAGCTAGATAGTGCTATAGCAAGGTTATATGAGATATTACCGGATATGCTCGAGCTAGCGCAGATAGAAAAGACGTGCCAGAGGCTGGCTGACGAGATTGAGCGAACCAGGCGGCGCGTCAATGCACTGGAGTACATAATGATACCGCAGCTTGAAGAGACTATACGCTATATAACCATGAAATTAGATGAAAATGAGCGCAGCACCTTGACCAGGCTCATGAAGGTAAAAGAGATGCTGCAGGAGAGGAATTTATAGCTCATCCTGCGGCTTTTCGTATATGTTTTAAAGCGTATTTTTTCAGAGTATTTGATTTTTTACAATCATCTTCGACACTTTGTCATAAAGGAGAGGTTTCATGACGGACTATGTAAATTATGTAAATCCATATATAGGTTCTATCGGGCATTTACTTACAGCTACGGCCCCTACAGTTATGCTTCCTCATAGCATGGCTCAGGTATCGCCTATTTTTACCCCAGGAGTGACTTGACAGATATCTGGCCGATAGAATATTCGGTTTTCCTGCAGGAACTGTTACTATCATGCCTTTTTCCGGAGGAAGGGAATCTGGGCAAGTCGCCTCATCGTTTGATCACGACTTTGAGACTGCGACACCATATTATTATTCTGTACTGCTTGAGGACTATGGTATCATAACCGAGTACAGTGTCACCGCTCACGCTATATATTATCGCTTTACTTTCCCGCGTTCTTCAAATTCTCGAATACTCGTAAAAGGACTGAAGTCTGGCGACCTTGAAGTCACGAATTCCAAAATAATCAGAGGACACGGAGAACTTAAAGGCGTAAAGCATTATGTATATATGGAGTTTTCAAGAACATTTACAAATAAATCAACCTATCCGAGTTCTGATGGAGAAGGGACTGATCTTATTGTCGATTATGAGACAGAAGATAAAGAGTGTATCGAGGTTAAAATAGGTCTATCGTATATAGATGTTGACCAGGCGTATCAAAATCTGATGAATGAAATACAGGACTGGAATTTTGAGCATGTAAAGAATAGCGCTAAAGAAGTATGGAATAAAGCGTTGAGCTCTATAGAGGTAAAGGGTGGCACTCAAAAGCAGCTGGTCATATTTTATACCTCGCTTTATAGAGCTATGACGCGTATGGTAAATGTAACGGAATATGGCAGATATTATAGCAATTATGATAAAAAGGTTCATAACAGCGAAGGTCATGATTTTTATGTGAATGATGGTTTATGGGATACGTATCGGTGTATGCACCCACTGCAGCTTATAATAGATTCAAAAAGGCAGACGGACATGATACGATCCTACTTGCACATATACGATAATACGGGGTATCTTCCGACATTTCCTCATCTGGACGAGGATCATCACGCCATGATCGGCAACCATGGGGCCGCTTTTATAACCGATACGTACATAAAAGGCTACGATGATTTCGACGTAGAAAAGGCCTATGAGGCGATGAGAAAGAATGCTTTGGAATGTACAAAACTGCCTTGGGGAAAAGGACCGCTTACCGAGCTGGATAAAATATATATGGAAAAGGGATTTTTCCCCGCACTCCGTAAAGGCGAGCAGGAAACGGTTAAAGAAGTACATCCGTTTGAGAGACGTCAGGCAGTATCCGTTACTTTAGAGCATTCTTATGATGACTGGTGCATAGCTCAGATGGCTAGAATATTAGGTAAAGAGCAAGACTATGAATATTTCTCGAAATCCAGTCGAAATTACAGAAATTTGTACGATGAGCGGATCGGGTTCATGGCGCCTAAGGATGCCGATGGTCGATGGGTAGAGGATTTCGATCCAAAATTCGGCGGAGGACTTGGCGGCAGAGATTATACGACCGAGTGCAATTCCTGGGTATATACCTTTCACGTGCAGCATGATATAGAAGGTTTGATAGACCTTATGGGCGGCAAAGAAAAATTTTCAGAGAGATTGGATGCGCTGTTCAATGAGCAATACAATGGATCAAAGTACTGGTTTTTAGCCCAATTTCCTGATTCTACAGGTTTGATAGGGCAATATCCTCAGGGGAATGAGCCTTCCTTCCATATACCTTATTTGTATAACTACGTCGCCCAACCCTGGAAGACACAGCGTATTGTCCGACAGATAATGGATGTATGGTACGGTGATGGGCCGTTGGGCATATGCGGCGATGAGGACGGTGGGGCAATGTCTTCTTGGTATGTATTTTCTGCTATGGGATTTTATCCAGTATGTCCGGGCAAACCGGTTTATGACATAGGAAGTCCTATATTTGAGGAGATAAAGATACGTGTGGATGGGGATAAAGTCTTTACCATAAAAGCTGTGAATGCGTCTAGCAAGAACAAGTATGTCCAGTCTGCCGAGTTGAATGGCCAACCGTTGGATACGCCGTGGTTTGCACATAAAGATATCGTTGCCGGCGGTACATTGGTGCTGTATATGGGCGAGCGTCCAAATAAAGCATGGGGTATTTCAGCGAAATGAGGTCATAGAAGGCTGAGCTCATACAATCCGCTACAGTGCTAAAGATGGATAAGCCTAATCTGATTTATCTATCTTTAGCACTGCCAATTCCGGACGGTTAAATAGTCTAAACGGTATAGGATAATTGCCAAGGCCTGCGCTTACATATAGATATGTACTGCCTAGTTTAAATAAACCTTTATCATATATATCTTTGTCGAATTTCAACTTGGGGAACACAACACCTTGATATGTTATTGGTCCTATAAACGGAAGCCGCACCATTCCGCCGTGTGTATCTCCAGAAAGTATGAGGTCTGCGCCCCAGTTTGCCAAATTCTCTTTATAAAAGATATGGCTCAGCAATATATTATATCTAGATTTATCCAGCGTGCCGAGCTTTTTGAGGTCGTCTGAAGCTGATGAGTAGTATCCAGAAGTAGGATAGCCGTATATGCTGATCTCTGAGTCGCCTATCTTTATATCTGCCTTTTTGTAATCTAAAACAAATATGCCGGCATCTACAAAGTCGTCTAAGCTGCTTGTGTAAACACTGCCTTCGTGTTCGCCACGTGCGTAATACACGGGGTATTTTTTCAACAGTGTTTTCAATAGCTTTAAAGCTCTTTTCCTGGCGCCTTCATTGCCTTTGGTGAACATATCACCTGTTACGGCTATGATATCCGGATGTTGCCTGTCAATCATTTTTAATAAATAGGAGTTGTTGATGCCGAATATGTATCCATGGAGGTCTGAAATTTGTACTATAGTTATAGTATTATTTACTTTAGTGCTTTTAATGTGAGTGGTGGTGACATCAATTATAAAATTTTCAAAAAACCAGAAAACTATCAGTACAGCAACTGCTATCAGTATTTTCTTTTTCTTGCGTTTCATATAATTTCCTTCCATCCTTGTTCTACGGTAAATTGAAAAGCACGAGTATATTATAAATTAAGCAGTTCATTTTGTACAGATCTTAATTTGAGGGGCTATTCAAGCACTATAACACATAGGCGACGGTAAGGATTAGCTTCAAGGCGATTTTGTTACGGTTCAGGATATATGTTAAGCCTTCTGTAAAAGATGGCAGAAGCATCGGTATATGTCTGGAGCAGACCTTAGAACGTTGCGCTGTACGCTCTGCAAGCGCAACGTTGAATGGGCGTAGCCGAAAGCATGGAGGCAGGCCACATGAGCCGGAGGCTAATTAGTTACTAAGCCTATAATATACTTGAACAGTCACTAATTCGGAAATCTAAGGGACGGAATATAAATATACTTGAAAGCCTTGTGCTAGAAGATTATCCCAAACAATCTAAAAGGCATAAACAATATACGGTCAAATACATTTTTATGTACAGCCTTATTATTTATTCCACTGTAATTTGCTGTTATAAAAATTATAAATTGAAGAATACTTATGAACCAAAATCCATCTCTTTCGTCTTATATTTCGAAAAGACGAAATCGCAGGAGGATATTTGATGGAAATACATCTTGACGACGTGACCAAGGTATATCGCGGGGGTGCAAAGGCATTAGGCAGCGTGACGCTGGATATACAAAGCGGCGTATTCCGCCTGCTCGGACCGGACGGCCCGGCAAGAGCGCCATGATGAAAAAGTAATACTGAAGCCATGGCCATCGGATGTATCTACTTCCGATAAATGCGTAGTTATTTTATCGAATAGCTTAAAGGGGATGAATGTGTGGTTGCTGTTTTAAAAAGAAGTTTTAAGCGTTTATTTCGTTATCCGATTTCCACCATATATATCATTTTGGGTTTGCTCGTAGCTTTTATGGCATTGTTCGATGGGGTGAATATTTATAGCCAGGTATTGGGAAAAGCAAATGATGACGGGCAATATAACTATAAATACGCCATGTATCTGCAGATAGATACACAGGGAGGCGGCAAGAACGATATAAAAGACTTGATAAGCGGCAGGAAGGTCAACGTGAAAATCTGTAATTTTGTCGTATGGCCAGAAGGCAGTAAAGGCATGACTTACATGGACATTGTTTTGACAAACAATGAAAAGGAGAAGTATGTGCTTAAAGAAGGCAGACTGCCCGATGATGCGGAGATAAAAGCCCGCGAAAATGTTATTTCAGTAGGAGATTCATATTTGTCAAATCTCACACAAGACAATGAAGGCAACAGGTTTATAACCATCAATGGCAGCCGATATAAAGTGGTGGGTATTATGGATAACAATATTTCTCCCGCTTTTAGTGCTAATCTTGTTACATTTTATGAGTGTTTGAGCGACGATATGAAGCAAAAAATATTGAATAGCCCTCACTTGGATTTGATGATTGAAAGCGATTCAGAGGATGTCTATCCTGTTTGCAAGCAGATCAAGGCCAATATTCTTAAAAGGGATCCTCAAGCCGTAATAGAGGGATATAAAGTGGATTATAAGGAGCAGCAAGCGGAAGCTGCGAAACGTCAACTGGCACAGTCACCAGTAAATATCTATTTTTTAATTTATTTTTTTGCAATTATTAACTGCATTATTGTCTCGGAATTTTGGATTGAGCAGAGAAAACGGGAAATTGCCATAAGGAAGGCGTTTGGCATGTCTAATTTACAGATAATTGGCATGCTGTTCAGGGAGATGTTGGGAATATCATGTTTTGCGGCAATATTATGCGTATTTTTGCAGATTATATTTTCCAAACTTATCGGCAATGTTTTCAATATATATATTGGGGCTTCATTTGGCGACGTCCTTATAATGATTGCTATGATTGTGGTGACATCGCTGGCGGTAATTTTGGTACCGGTATACAAGATCGTGAATATGTCCCCATCGCAGGCTGTTATTTCATAGAGAAGGGGTGACAATTATGAGATTTACAAATGTGCTAAAATTTGTCATAAAGTTTTTGCTAAACCGCAAATTTATGACTTTATTAGTCCTGATAGTAAGCATAGTTTCTTTTATTTTGCTTGGGCAGATGATAACATACGCTTTTACAGGCCAGTATCATGCGAAAGAGATAGAGGATAAACTCAGTTATGGTATCGATAAGACTTGCCAGATCCAATTTCCCTATAAAGAAGAAACGAGCGAATTTAGAGACAAGGTAAATCAGCTCATAGCTTATGGCAATACGCTTGAGGGCGTCAAAGGCTGCGGGTATTATGATTTTTCCAGTGCCAATTTTACAGAATTGGCGAATAATAAAAGCTATATTGAGAAAAGCAAGCTTCTTTATAAAGATACACCGTATGGACGACATCCGGAAAGTTCGCAAGTGCTGTTCGTAATGGAGGGCATATCCGACCTGTGCAGGGTAAATGTAATAGAGGGCTCGGACGAATTTAAGCGCTGCGATGACGGTGCTTTGCCGCTGCTCGTGGGCTATGAGTACAAAGATATAGTTCCTATTGGCACCGAACTTACAAATGAAGATACGGGCACAAAATACAAGGTTACAGGGGTCATGGCAAAGGGCTCGAAATGGCTAGGTGATGTAGATTATCTGGGCACGGATACAGAGAGGTTGGATAATAAATTCGTCGCCATGTATGACCCAGAGTATATAGATGCCACTATGTCAGTATTGAGCTCACTGGACACGTGTTTTTGTATTGTTGAAGATGGAGCTGATATTAAAGGGATCAGCGATAAGATTTCGGCAAAGGCCAATGAGCTGAAACTGGGGGTTTTTTGTAAGCCTGTAAGGGCCGTATTGGCCGAATATGAGGCGCCATATAAGGCGGACATGGGATTAAAAGTATTATTAGCAGTGATGTTTACCTTTTTTTCAATTTTGTCTGTATCATCATCGGAGACAGTATCCATATTATTTAGGAGGCCGGAATACGGTATTATGTATGCTAATGGCATGAGCACAGCCGATATAATCAAGATGGTAGTGGCAGAGAACATTTTAGTGGTTACCGCAGCATTTATTGTAGCTTATGGATGGGAGAGCTATAGCCTTCTAAAAGATACAAGTCCGTTTAGAACTATAAGGCTTAGTATTCATAGGGAACTGGTTTCCGTATATCTGCTTGCTGTGGCGGCAGTTATCGTGGCAATTTCATGCATTGTGCCCATTGCTATAATTAAAAGGCTGAAACCGGTGGAGCTTATTAAAGGGAGAGAATAGAATGATAAAGATAAAAAATTTAGTTAAGGTATACAAAGGAGAAACTTATGAGACAAGAGCACTCGACGGCATCGATTTGACCATTGAAGACGGCGAATTTGTAGCCGTCATGGGGCCATCAGGTTCAGGCAAATCTACTTTGTTAAATGTAATAGGCTGTATGGATACGTTGACGGAAGGAGAGTATTATCTGGATGATTATGAAATTCATAAATTGAAACTAAAGGAATTACATAAGGTGAGAAGGGAAAAAATAAGCTTTGTGTTCCAGCATTTCGCCTTGATGAGTAATTTTTCTGTGTATGAGAATGTAGAGGTGCCGTTGCTGGCTAAGAATGTAAATAAATCTCGTAGAAAGAAAATCGTTTATGAGAAATTAAAAATGCTTGGCATAGATAATCTTGCAGATAAATTGCCGACGCAGATATCTGGAGGACAACAGCAGAGGGCAGCTATAGCACGCGCGTTGACAAGCGATAATGATATTATATTGGCTGATGAACCCACAGGCGCTCTTGACAGAAAAACTGGCCAAGATTTAATGAATATGTTGACCGAAATAAATGCCTCGGGTAAAACAGTTATCATAGTAACACATGACGATAAAGTCGCGTCCGCTACAAAAAGAATTATAAATATAGTAGATGGGAGAATAACGGGAGATGAGGAGAATGCTTAATAAAAAGTTATTCTTATTGATATTGGTGTTCCTGATAGCGATGTTATCGGTAGCGTGCAAAGGTAATGATGACCCTGACGGGGAAGAGGTTCTAAAGATGGAGCGAAATTTTGTTAAAAGTGAGTATGAAGAGCGGTACAAAACGTCGGTTGATGAGATAACGGTTAAAAAGAACTATGTATATACTTTTGATTTTTCCGCTACTTTATCCAGTGGTAGCATTAATATTGCGGTCGTTGATGCCAATAATAATAAGCTGTGGAATAAAGAGATAAAAGGCAGCGATTACCAAGAAAAAGTATCATTAAGCGATATACCACCGGGTATTTGCAAAATAGTTATTGATATCAATAAAGATACAGAAGGCCATATAGCATACATAGTAAAGGAAAAGAAAAAATAAACGGTATAGGGAACGGCTTAAGCCGTTCCCTATACCGTTTATCTAAAATCTGTCAAAAGCTTTTCAGCATCCATTGGGTCGAGTTTGCAATCAACTAATGCAGGCCCTTCCCTTAAGAAATCTATGTGATCAGTATAAGTATCTTTAGGCACGTTGTATATAATGCCTGTAGGTATCCTATCTCCCCATTCCCGGGCGGTTTTAAGCGCGCCTTCAAAATCAGTAGCGTCGTAATCGTCGGGCAAATGATAAACGCGGTCGCGGTACCATTGAAATGTATTAACTTTATTAAATGATACACAGGGTTGAAGAATGTCCACCATGGCATAGCCTTTATAACTTATGGCAGCCTTCATGAGTTCGGTTAACTGGGCGCGGTCGCCTGCAAATCCCCTGGCCACAAACCCTGCACCCATGGTCAGTGCGAGGAATAGGGGGCGAACAGGTTCGGCTATTACGCCATTGAACTGCAGCGATGTTTTTTGCCCCTTTTCGGTTGTAGGCGATGCCTGGCCCTTGGTTAAACCGTATATTTGGTTGTCGTGTATAAAATGCGCTATATTAACGTTGCGGCGTATCCCGTGTATGAAGTGATTGCCGCCTTCGCCATAGGTATCCCCATCGCCGCTTTCGGCTATCACGGTCAGGTTTTTATTAGACAGTTTTATAGCCATAGCAGGCGGCACAGCCCGCCCGTGAAGGCCGTTAAATGCGTTTACGTTTATATAATGAGGCAATTTGGCAGCTTGGCCTATGCCGGATGCTATTACCACCTCTGACGGGTCGAGGTTTAACTGGGTCAAAGCGTCCTTCAGCGCTGCTAATATGGCAAAATTGCCGCATCCAGGGCACCACGCGGTTTCATATGTTTCAAACATTTAACACCTCTCCTTTCAATCTGTCATAAATCTCTTCGGGGCTCCACATACGGCCGTCGTATTTGAGCAGCTTCTTGTCACATCCTAAAAGGGCCTCTTGTCTCATCAGGCCGTCTAGCTGCGCAGTTGCGTTTTGCTCTATATCCACAATGAGCTTTGCTTTGGAGGCCAGTTCTTTCAAACGTTTTGTCGGGAAAGGCCATATGTCGCCGAATACAAGCGCGCCTATTGATAGGCCTTCATTTGTTAACTTGCTTATAGCCTCTTTTAGAGGCGCGTAAACCGAACCCCAGCTCACTATCAGGATTTCTGGGTTATCCATGCCTAATAGCTCAGGCTCCATGACTTCTTGACGCAAAAGTTCATCTTTCTTAAGACGCTTGTTTACCATGTTAAACCTTACCTCTGCAGATTCGGTTATATGGCCATATTCATCATGCTCATCGCTGTCAACGTATACCACCTGGCCTTTAATCCGGCCTGGTATCAAGCGCGGGGATATGCCGTCCTCCGTAAGTTTATAACGCTTGTATTTTTCACCTTCAGCGATGGAGCTGCCGTCATCGAGATGCCGTTCTATGGTAATGCGCGAAAAGTCAAATGGCTTTATAGTTTGTGCATAATCAGCCAGATATTGGTCGCTGACAACTATGACAGGTATTTGATATTTCTCAGCTATATTGAAAGCCCTTGCTGTTTGGTAAAAAGCATCTTCGGGATTGCGGACCGCTATGACCATTTTTGGAAATTCGCCATGGCCCGAATGGATTATAAAGCGCAGATCAGCTTGCTCTGTGCGCGTAGGCAAGCCAGTGGCAGGACCGGGGCGCTGAATCTCCGCTATAACTATCGGCGTTTCTATTATGCCTGCAAGGCTTACACCTTCCACCATGAGTGCAAAGCCGCCACCCGATGAGCCGGTCATAGCGCGGACGCCTGCGTAGGATGCACCTAATGCCATATTTATGGCGGATATTTCATCTTCTACCTGTTCGACTACTATTCCCATTTGATTTGATTTTTGGGCCATGTATGTCATTATGCTGGTGGATGGCGTCATTGGGTAGCCGCAGTAATATCGGCAGCCTGCGGCTATAGCGCCAAGAGCTATGGCCTGATTGCCGTTTATCAAAATATTGTCGTCTTTTTCTGGCGAATCGAGTTCGTATATGGTATCAACAGCTTCGTAACCTCTGTGCAGCGCCTGTATATTTGCGTCTAATACGGCACCAGAAAAATCGGCCGCTAACAATTTTTCTGCTTCTGACAACGGTATGCCGAACAGCTTTAGTAATGCGCCTGCTGATATTGTGTTCAGTACTTTTGGATTGCCTATTTCGGCGGCTATTTGAGCTAACGGCAAAGATATGATATTATCAGCCGAAGCGCTTACTTTCTCGTCGCATATAACCTTGCCGCCGCTTATCAATCTGTCTTTATGAATATCTATGGTCTGTGTGTCTAATGCAATTATTATGTCGAGCTTAGAGGAATGTGAGTAAACGGGAGTTGTCGCAAAGCGTATCTGCGTAAAATTGTGTCCGCCTCTAATCCTGGACATATAATCTTTGTTGGAGAATACATAGAAGCCGCTGCGTTTAAGCGTTTTTTCTATGATGGTGGCTACTGTGTCCATGCCTTGGCCTGCAGCACCGCCTACTAGTATATTATGTTCCACGAGGGGTACCTCCTTTGGTAAATTAATATTGCTTAATATATATTATCACAAAAAATGCCATATTGCAGTAATATTTCTCTAGCATCTGCAATTGGTAATTTACAAAGACTTCGTCTGTAAGCGACACAAAGCCCCATATGCCTTGCATCGCTTGTAGACGCGTTATAATATAAATTACGAATTACAGTTACCGTATTTTAATTCGCAATACCGTCATCACATTCAAATCCTTAGAGTCAATCCTAAATTTTGTGTAAACCTATATAATGGATATAATGAAGAAATGGATAGGGCGGTGGCAGGATTGGGCTTGGCACTAATATGAAATCAAGGGAGCGATCAATTTTGACAACTCCCCTGAAATAAATTAGCTCTATTTCATGCCTTAATTATGAGTTTATATAAATCGAGTTAGCTTAAGAGTGTTCTATATTGTAATATATAGGCACTAGTGCTTGTTAAACGAAGTCTTCGGATTTATCACTTATTTTTGTTTTGTAAATCGTTAACGCTAGAAATATGCATGCAAATGCTAAAAGCACCGTGATGTTTATTGCCATACTGCTGAGAGGTTGTCCGCTTTGAAGCTTTGTTGTAGCTTCTATAGCCCATTTCTGCGGTATTAGGTTTGATAGATGCGCCAGCCACGACGGCATAATATCCAAGGGCCAAAAGACACCACCTAACATGCATGTTGGCATTGTTATAAGTATTGATATGCTACTTGCTTGGAGAGAAGAATTAGAAAATGCATTTATCATCATACCTAGCGTTACGGCCATCACACCAAACACTGCCGTTATTATCCATAGGCCTATTGCAGTGCTATCAAGAGGGAATTTCAATAAATTGATGACTAATGCGATTATCACAGATACCTGAAACAGCATGACGACAGTATTTATTAGGAAATAGCTTACCATATATGCGCTAATTTTTACAGGAGCTAAACAAATTCTGTGAAATGTCCGGTTTCTTCTGTCATTGAGCATAATGCCGGCTACGCTGTTTGCACTCATCATCAAGAACATTATAAAAAATCCCAGGCTCCTTTGCGATGCTATGTTTTTAGCACTGGCATCTTTTAGCACTACTACGTCCATCTTAGAGCCGGAATTAAGATAGGATTGGTACATTTTTTTAAAAGCCATTGGGTCGTTATTGGATGCAGCAGCTATGTTGCAAGCATTTGCTATAAATGTATTTGTAGTTGATTTAAGCCATGACGTTACTTCCTGGCCTTTTAATGATAAGATTTGCGGCCGCTGCACATTGCCTCTTATTATGCCCTCCTCGAAATTCGGCGGTATGATTAAAGCACAATCTATGTCACCGCTCGCTACTTTAGTATTTATTTCGGACTTATCAACGTATTCAATGTTAACATGGCCAGAATCGGTTAATGTATTTATCATGTCCTTTGAGAGCGCGCTATGGTCATTGTCCAATATACCTATCGATAATCGGCTTTGATCGGTATAGTTAAATGTTAAAAATATAATCGGTACGGTTAGTGAAAGTATAATGAAGGTAAGTACACCTTTGTTTCTAAACAAGCGCTTCAAAGCATTGCGCGTTAATATACAAATTTTCCCCATTTTTTAAAACGCCTCCTTTTTAAATATATGTGCTGATATGAATATAAGACCGGCGGCAAGGATAAGGTTGATAGCTAAAGCTTTTGGCATAGCGCTATAATCATTGGCAAATGCAATTTGAAATATGGCGTTGTTGGTCCATTTTAAAGGCGAAATATTGGACAATTGCATTATAGCATTGCTGTTCATAATGCTAAGAGGTACGTAAGCTCCGCCTAAGAAAGCTATGAAGGGTATAAAGGATTGCAAGAGGCCCTCGGCTGCATTTATATTCTTTACAATAAATCCTACGCTTACACCTAAGGCAGAAGCAAAAGATATCTCGCTTGTTATAATTGCAAAAGTCGATATTATGTCATTGCCCCAATAGGCACCGAGTATATATTTGCTGAATATGAAAACTATTAATGATTGCACTAATGCCGCAACTATTATACCTAGGAATTTTGCAAGCAAAATTTCATATTTTTTTACCGGGGCTGTTAGCATTCGCGTGCCGGTTTTCCTGTTCCTTTCGCTGCTTATGGTGGTAGCGGCCGTTATAGATGAGTACATTATTATGAGGGTCAACATGCTTACAGCATAGTAGTCTATAGAACTGGGCTGTTTTTTCTTATTCAGTGATACAGTATCCACGAAATCATAGTTAGGATCAGATGTAATTGATTCTAATGCTGCAGGGTTATTCATGGCTATAGCGCTTTTTGTATTGTAACTGTCTACAAAAGCTGAGAGTATAGCTTGCGCTATTTGCGAATATGTATTATCAATGCTGTTTTTATATAGCACTAAGTTGTCTTGGCCTATCACTAAGAACGTTGTATACTGTGCGTTTTTTACAGCATTTATGCCTTTATTTATGTTAGGTTCTTCTATAAATTTTATATTAGCATTTTCTTGGCTTTTAATAAATTTGTCAAAAGCTTGTGACATAGCTCCTTGGTCGTTACAACAATAAGCGATATTGACCTCTCCGAAATCAGAAGTGCCATCAAATGTTCCGGATAGAGCAAAACCCAAAATTGTCATGAGCATTATTGGCAATAGGATTAGCATAACGACAGTTGATTTGCTTCTAAGGATTGTTTTTATTTCTTTTAGCATTATATAGAATACATTCATAGTCTGGCTCCTTAATCCCTTAATTTTCTACCTGTAAGGGTTAGGAAAACCGTTTCAAGGTTAGGAGTCTGTGCTTCAACATGTCTTATCGGTATGTGCGATGATATGAAATAGGTGATTATTTTATCTAAATTTTCGATTTCTTTGGAACTTGTTATTTTGATTGTGTTTTCTCTAATTTCGATATTTCTTATACCATTGATATTAAGGAGTTTATCTTTATCTATGGCATCCATAGAATCGACTGTTATGATAACGCTGTTGACGTCGGTTACTATGCGCTCTAATTCATCCTTGCTGCCTTCAGCTACGATTTTGCCGTAATCCATGATGGCTATACGTGTGCATATGGCTTCTGCTTCTTCCATATAATGAGTGGTATATATGATGGTGCTTCCGCTTTCGTTGAGCTTTTTAACGGATTCCAATATATGATTTCTCGATTGAGGGTCAATACCTACTGTAGGTTCATCCATTATTATTAGTTTTGGCCTGTGAGCTATAGAGCATGCGATATTTAACCTGCGTTTCATGCCGCCTGAAAATCCAGCAGGTTTTTCGTATGCCCTGTCATCAAGGCCTACAAATTCTAATGCCATTTCACTGCCTTCTTTAAGAGCTTTGCCCCTCAGACCATATAAGCTAGCAAAGAAGCTGACATTTTCATATGCTGACAAGTCTTCATATATGGCTATTTCTTGAGGTACTACCCCTATATTGTTTTTTATAAAATCCGGTTCTTTATATATATCTTTGCCGAATATACATATTTGGCCTCTGTCGGCTGTTATAAGGCCGCACATAATATTTATTGCTGTAGTTTTGCCAGCACCGTTGGGGCCGAGAAGCCCATATATCTCTCCCTCTTTAACATTTAACGAGAGATTGTCCAGGGCTACTGTGTCGCCAAACCTTTTGACCAAACCATCTATTTTTACTACCTCCATTGAACACTGCTCCTTAATATTTTAATATATTTACGATATACATATGATGTGAATTAAAGATTAATACATTATAATGCCTGCAACGATTATCTTGCAATCATTATTTTATTAGGCTCTTTAATTCGCAATTTACAAAACCATCTTCCTAATAGTAGGCGATGCAAAGCTAAAATATGCCTTGAAATATTGCGTTGGCATACTTGATGAATGAAGCGATGAATAGGCGTGGCCGAAGGTATGGATGCGAATTGCAGTTATTAGGCTTATGTATTGTTCATAACAAAATCACGATGTATGTGGCTTAGTTGGGTTCGGTGTAAAATCTTGCAGCCGCTGGATCAATTTTTTCACCTTGCAAATTTCCTTCGCAAAAGGATATAATGAAATCATAATATAAAACAGGAGGGCAAACCATGTCTAGGGATATCGACAGTATAGTTTCTCAAATGACGTTGGAGGAAAAGGCCGGACTATGCTCAGGATTGGATTTTTGGCATACCAAGCCTGTTGAAAGGCTGGACATACCATCCATAATGATGACCGATGGTCCTCATGGTCTAAGAAAACAAAGCGAAGAATCAGATCATCTCGGTATAAATCAAAGCGTTCCTGCTACATGCTTCCCATCAGGAGCAGGGCTGGCCAGCTCATGGGACAGGGAGCTTATAAAAGAAGTAGGCGAAGCATTAGCTGAAGAATGCCTGGCTGAGGGCGTTTCCATAATACTCGGCCCCGCTGCCAACATAAAACGCTCGCCCCTGTGCGGCAGGAATTTCGAATACTTATCCGAAGACCCGTATCTGTCATCGCAGATAGCGGCAAGCCATATAAAAGGCGTGCAGAGCAAAGGCATAGGCACATCGCTCAAACACTTCGCCGCCAACAACCAGGAACATAGGAGAATGTCGGTAGACGCTGTAGTAGATGAGCGGACGCTCAGAGAGATATATCTGGCAAGCTTCGAAGCCGCCGTAAAAGAAGCCAAACCGTGGACAGTCATGTGTGCCTATAACAAAATCAACGGTACATACTGCTCACAGAACGAGTACCTGTTAACCGAGATACTGAGAAAAGACTGGGGTTTTGACAACTTTGTCGTATCCGACTGGGGAGCAGTGGACGAGCGCGTAAAAGGCTTGGTAGCAGGCTTAGACCTTGAGATGCCTTCTAGCAACGGCATAAATGATAAAAAAATAATAGAAGCCGTAAAGAACGGCAAAATATCAGAAGAAGTCCTCGACAGAACCGTAAAAAGATTGCTCAAGATAATATTCAGGGCTGTCGACAACAAAAAAGAAGGTGCGACATACGATAAACATGCCCATCACGAACTTGCCAAAAAAGTGGCCGAGCAGTGCATGGTGTTGCTAAAGAATGACGACAACATACTGCCATTAAAACCCGAAGGTACCATAGCCGTAATAGGTGCATTTGCAAAACAGCCCAGATACCAAGGAGGGGGCAGCTCGCACGTCAATCCCACAGAACTCGATATACCATACGAGAAGATAAAAGAAGCCGCCCAAAATGCGCAGGTGCTATATGCTGACGGCTACAGGCATGATACCGACGATATGGACGCATCGCTCATAGAAGAAGCAAAAGTCGTTGCAGCCAAAGCCGATGTTGCAATAATATTTACAGGCCTTCCTGAGCGATACGAATCCGAGGGCTATGACCGCCCGCATATGCGGATGCCTGACAACCACAACGAGCTGATAAAAGCAATATCAGAGGTCCAGCCCAACACCGTGGTAGTATTAAGCAACGGCGCACCCGTTGAGATGCCTTGGTTGTGCAGCATAAAAGGCTTAATAGAAGCATACCTAGGCGGCCAGGCCTTTGGCGGAGCCATAGCCGACGTACTGTTCGGCTATGCTAATCCATCCGGCAAACTGGCCGAGACCATACCGCAGAAGCTGTCGGATAACCCGTCTTATTTGAATTTCCCCGGCGAAGGCGACCGCGTCGAATACAGAGAAGGGCTATTTGTAGGTTACAGATATTACGATGCAAAAGAAATAGAGCCGCTGTTCCCGTTCGGCTATGGCCTGAGCTATACGGACTTCGAATACAACGGCATAACAGTGGACAAAAAAGAAATAGATGATACAGATACATTGACAGTTAAAGTAAAGGTCAAGAACACGGGCAGCACAGCCGGCAAAGAAATAGTACAACTTTATGTAAAAGACGTTGAGAAGAGCGTCATAAGGCCGGAAAAAGAGCTTAAGGGCTTTTGCAAAATAGAACTTGCGCCCGGTGAAGAAAAAGAAGTTGAATTTGAGCTGGATAAGAGGGCATTTGCTTATTACAACACCGACATAAAGGACTGGTATGTGGAGAGCGGAGATTTCGAGATACTTATAGGCAAGTCTTCAAGAGACATAGTATTAAAAGAGACCGTTAAAGTAAACTCGACCACGCGCATAAAGAAATATTACCACAGAAACTCGCTGCTTGGCGATATAATGGCCGACCCGCGCGGAGCCGATATAGCAAAAGAGCTTCTGGCGCAGTTTGGCATGCAAACGGAGGGCGACGATATGATGGCGGCTATGATGAAATATATGCCGCTCAGAGCGTTGGTCGCGTTTTCAGGAGGCAAGTTTAGCGAAGATATGATGAACGACCTAATAACGAGGCTAAATGAGCAGCAGTAAAAATATGGGCTTGGAAATTTCCAAGCCCCTTTTATTAGTGCTTTGTATTTTCGCTTTGGCCGCGGTAACCGGGCAAGTATTCGACTGTAGGCGTCTGGCGTACAGGCTGAGGATATAGGTTCATCAATTGGTAGATTTCCTTAGGCATATCTGTAGTGACATTTAAGCCGAGCGCTTTGGCGACATCAACGGTTATTGGAAAATCATGAGTCCAATGCCCCTGAGTTAACGTGTTAGCTATGCGTTTTTTATCTGCGTCAGGAATTTGATCAGGCAAAATGTCTATGATGCTGTTTTCTAGCTGCTTTATAGCTTTTTCAGCTATATCCGCTAATATAATGGTCTCATCGCTTATGGCGGATATGGGCTTTTGCTTTAACACATTAACTATGGATGGGGCTGGATATTGGCCTATCTGAGGGTCCACAGGACCAAGCACTGATTGTTCGCCCATCACTATTTCATCAGCAGCAAGAGCGATAAGCGTTCCGCCTGACATAGCATAGTGAGGAACATATACGGTGGTTTTGCCGGGATGATTTTTCAAGGCTTTGGCTATCTGCACAGCGGCTAGAGCGACACCGCCGGGCGTGTGTAGTATAAGGTCTATAGGTATATCTGGGTCTGTCATTTGTATAGCACGTATTACCCTTTCTGAGTCGTCGATATCGATATAACGCATCACTGGGAACCCTAGTATGCTCATGGTTTCCTGACGGTGTATCATAGCTATGACCCTTGAATTATGCTTCTTTTCTATGTCATACATGAGTCTTTGCCTTGAGGCTTCCAACATTTTTTGCTTCATAATTGGTTGAAGAGTAGAAATCAAAATAAATAAGAATAACAAATCCCAAATCACATACATTACCTCCTCAGATTTTAAATTTTACCATGGCCAGTATTCATCTTCCCACCTTGAATAGGAGTTTTTCTTTCGCAGGAAGAAACGATAGAGCAGAGCGCCGCCTATAAAGCCAAAGACATGAGCCCACCATGCTACACCTCCCAGGTTTTGGCCAGCTATGCCTTCTATAACGCCGGAAAAAAGCTGGCTTATAAACCATATAAATAAGTAGATAACGGAAGGAACATAGATAAAAAATGGTATTATGTAGATCACTAGTGTGATAATCCTAGAATGCGGGAATAAAAGGAAATAAGCCCCCATTACACCTGCTATAGCTCCTGATGCGCCTAAAGTGGGTATGGTAGAAAATGGACTGGAAAAAAAATGAGCAAATCCAGCTATCAGGCCGCATAATATGTAAAATATAAAAAAACGTGTTGGCCCCATTCTATCTTCGACATTATCTCCAAATAACCATAATGACCACATATTGCTTATTATATGCATCCAATTGCCGTGCATGAACATACTTGTAAATAATGGTATATATGCTGCGGGGTTGTTTGAATTATCTGCTAAGCGTGCAGGAATAAAAGCATATTGATATACAAGGGCTAATACTTGCTTATCAGGTAAGATGGATTGATAAAAAAATACTATGGCGTTTATTGCTATGATGGTCCACATGGCTATAGGAAAATGCTTGCTTGGTATAGTATCTCTTAAGGGGATCATGTTGCAATCACCTGCCCTTCCTCTCTTAGTTAATATTATTATATATCCGGCTTTACTTATATGCAAGCTATAATAAGCTGGATTTGCGATTGGAAGGTATTGTCCGAGCTTTTATACGGGAGTTCGACAGTTGTAGATGAATAAAATCCTTACAGAAGCTGAATCTATCATGTTTTTTGTCAAATTTTTTGAATGGCATATATGTCAAGCCTGTAGCGGGTGTAGGATTTATATCATTTGTACGCGCTGAATTTGCCATATTACGAACCGAAGAAGCTGGATATCACCGAAACATGAATACGAACATAAGTACGGTAAGTATTATAATAAATACTATTGTTATCCAAACTATAACATTATAAAGTGGAGAGTTTACGTGCTCACCCATTAAGCGCTGGTTATTTATGAGCTTTAACATATATATTAATATTACTGGTACTAGTACGCCGTTTATTACTTGTGCTATAAGCATTATATGCACGAGCAGTTGGCTGGAAAACAGCACTATGCATGAACCTATTATTATCATAGCCGTATAAAGCGTGTAAAACACCGGAGCATCTTCAAAATCATTATCCACGCCGCTTTCCCATCCGAAGGCCTCACATATGACATACGATGTTGACAGCGGCAATATTGCTGCAGACATAACTGATACGCCGAACAGGCCCAAACCAAAGATTAGCGGGGCATAATCTCCTGCGAACGGTTTTAACGCAAGTGCTGCATCCTTAGCCGATTCTATGGTTATGCCATGTGGATAAAGGGTTGAGGCCGTGCTAAGTATTATAAAAAATGCAATTATGTCGGCTATTATAGCGCCTAATATAGCATCGATACGTTCATAAGAATAATTTTTTATTGTTATGCCTTTGTCCACTATGGATGATTGAAGGTAAAATTGCATCCATGGGGCTATAGTGGTGCCGACTGTGCCAACAAAAAGCGTTAAATAACGCGAATTAAACTCGATGGTTGGTGTAAAGGTATAATGTAGTACCTGTCCCCAGTCTGGTTTAGCCATAAACCCTGCTACTATATACGATAAAAGCAATATGGAAAATCCAATAAATACCCGCTCTACAATCTTATAGCTGCCCTTTATTACGAGAAGCCATATTATTACTGCCATTATAGGTATGGATATATACTTGGATATGTTCAATAATTCTAGGCTAGCAGCTATGCCGGCAAATTCAGAAGCCGTAACCGCTATATTGGCTATAAAAAGCGTTAGCATAGCGAAAAACGTTGATTTTACGCCAAATTGCTCTCGTATAAGGTCAGACAGGCCTTTGCCTGTTACAGCCCCCATGCGAGCAGCCATTTCTTGGACTATGACTAAGCTAAACGTCATGAGGAATATTGCCCATAACATTTTATATTGCAGCTCTGCGCCGACGGTTGCATATGTAGCTATACCGCCGGCATCGTCGCCGGCAGCGGCTGATATTATGCCGGGGCCTAGCACGCTTAAAAAGATTATCAGTTGCTTTATGAATGATTTGTTTTTCTTTTTTTGATTCATGCGTGCCGCCTCCTTCTTGGCAAAAATACCTCGTCTATAATATCGTTGATGATGGCTACGCCTACCAGGATCATATCATCATCTACTACGGGGACAGCTAAAAGGTCATATTTAGTTACAATATCAGCTAAATCATTTACGCTATCGGTATCGCGAACATATATCACGTTAGGACTCATTATATCGCCTAAGAGCTTATCGGGTGGCGCTATTACAAGATCGCGCAAAGATACCACTCCTACAAGGCGCTGATCCTGATCCACTATATATAAATAATACGCTTCATCAGGAGATGGCTGAAGTTTGCGCAGCTCATCTATGGTTTGCTGCGCCGTTATGTCAGGAGGAAAGGCTATAAAGTCTGTGCTCATTAAACTGCCAACTGTTTGGTCAGCATATTCCATAAGCTCTTTGATTTCTTGCGAGTCTTCCTTATCCATATGCTCTAACAATTTTTGAGCGTGTTCTTCGTCAAGCTCTTCTAGTATATCGGCTACTTCGTCGGCAGGCATATTCTCAAGGATATTAGAAGCATCCTCTTCATTCATATTTTCTATGATACTTACTTGGACATTAGGTTCTATTTCCTCTAAAGTATCAGCCCTCATTTGCTCGTCTAAAGCATTGAATATCGCTGAGCGATAATTGCCATCTATATCTTCTATTATATCCGCGATATCAGCTGGATGGAGCTGCCTTAATTTTTTATATGGTACGGCTAGCTTAATATGCCTTTCTTCAGACATTATAGGCTCCACATTGTTCCAAGATATTATCTTGTCTGATAGGGATATATGGAGCATATTACATAATGCTTTTGTGGGCTGCTCTATACCCAAGCGTCTTAATAATCCGGTGAATCCTATGTCTACGCCTATAATTACTATTTTCTGATTTATAAGCGTTGCTTTTAAATCATTGACCCTAACAACTTTTCGGCCATTTACATCTACTATCTGCTTATCCATTATGTCCTGAGCTATATATATAATGTCATCAGGCAAGGGAGAATGGCGAATCTTGCCTAATACAATAGATTTATTTCTGATTTCGCTTATTTCTGCATCCACCACTAACGTTACCTTAGGACCGGATGCTATGACTATCGCCGTTACTATAGGGGGTTCCTGGTATATGGTAGCTATAGCATCTTTAAGTTTGCCCATATAAGTACCCTGTGTAGTAAAAACGGGCTTTCCTATTAACTGGCTAAAAAACATGTCTTGCATTAAATTACACCACGCTTTCTATTCTATTTTTGCCTCACCTCCTGTAGAAGGCAAGGGGAAATGACGATGCATAAATTGCCAGGGCCTGCGTCGTCCTGCATATTTTCCACCATCCTTTAAAATAATTCTTTTTTTGTACACATAATTGTTAAATTGTGATACTATAAATATGATAACACGCTTTTACATCATTTGCAGCAATAAAATGTTGGTAGCTGTAATTCATAATTTATAAAAATTTTATACAGGGGGTATTAAAATGAGCGATAAAATTAAATGGGGGGTATTGGGCTGCGCTCGTATAGCTGTAAACAGGGTTATACCGTCGATGAACGAATCGTCTCATTCTCAATTTTATGCTATAGCTAGCAGGGACAAGAATAGGGCTGATACTGTAGCGCGTGATTTTGGAGCATCAAAAAGCTATGGCAGCTATGACGAGCTTTTAGATGATCCAGATGTACAGGCTGTATACATACCGCTGCCAAATCATTTACATGAAGAATGGACGGTAAAAGCGGCTGAAAAAGGCAAACATGTGCTGTGCGAGAAGCCTTTAGCGCCAACTGCGATGGCATGCAGGCGTATGATAGATGTTTGCCGCGATAACGGGGTGTATCTCATGGAAGCGTTCATGTACAGGTTGCATCCTGCTACACTAAAAGTGAAGCGGCTTATAGATGATGGAACCATCGGCGATATAAGGCTGGTGCAAGCAATGTTTTCTGGTATGTTTAATGATGCCAAGGATTACAGGCTGTATAAAGAATTTGGTGGGGGCTCGCTTTATGATGTGGGATGTTATGCTGTCAATGCAGCGCGTTATTTCATCGGCAAGGAGCCCGTATCTGTATTCGCTGCTGCAAGAAATCGCTCGGGCCTCGATATAGATACATCTGTAGCAGCCGTCATGATATTTGATGATACGGCTATGGCGTCTATTTATAGCGGATTTGATAGCGCGAACATTGATAGGTATACCATAATAGGCACTAAGGGAGTCATAGATATGCCGAATGCTTTTATTTTTTGGCCCCCGTCCGATGTGACATTTGCCTTGACGGTTGATGATAAGCGTCAAGCAATAGTAGTGCCGGCTATAAATGAGTATGTTTGCGAATTAGATGAATTTTCCACAGCTATATTGGACAAAAGGCCACCCGCCTTAAGCCCAGAAGATGCTTATAATAATGTCAGGGTTATAGAAGCTTTACATATGTCATGGAGAGGAAACTCATTGGTAGATTTGGTTGGGCGAAATGAATAAAGACAATAAATATCTATATGGTTTCATATTCTTTTATGCTTTTATGTATATGGCTAATGCCATATACGGAACATTCGTGCCAGTATACTTAAGTAATATAGGTTATGGTCAGACTGCTATTGGTGCGTTATTAGCGCTAGGCCCTTTTATTGCTATGATAGCCCAGCCTATATGGGGAGTAGCAGGTGATAGGGCTAAAACAAAAAACGTGATTTTGCAGATACTCCTTTTAGGCAGCGCTATTAGCATAATAATATATCCATTGTCTAACGGTTTTTATTACATAGCTTTTATCATGGGTTTGTATACCTTTTTTCAAACGTCTATAGCACCTTTAAGCGATGCAATAACGCTGGAATATATAGATAAAACGAGATGGAAATTTGGCACCATCCGTATGGCAGGAACTATAGGTTTTGCAATTATGTCTGTATTGGCAGGCATAATTGCTAAAAAAAACATAAACGCCATATTTATTCTTTGCTTTGGCGTAATTATGCTTAATTTTGCTATTTCATTCTTGCTTCCCAAAATCAAGGGGTATCAATACAATGCGCCTAAGGTTTCCATATGGGAATTGTTTAAGAATCATGAATTAGTGTTGTTAATGATTTTTAATTTGATAATTCAAACTACCTTAGGCTTTTACTATGCTTTTTTCCCTATATATTTTAAAGAAATTGGCGGTGACAATGCGCTTTTAGGATGGGCGATGTTTATATCTTCAATAAGTGAAATACCATTTTTGCTTTTTGCAGACAAGATATTGAAAAAGCTAGGAACGGAGCGCACATTGCTTGCATCCGGCACAGTTGCTGCTGTTCGTTGGTTATTGCTCCACTTTGTTAATGATCCTTATATAGTACTGCCGCTTCAGCTATTGCATGGTTTGATATTCATTGTATTTTCGTTTGCAATGGCTACTTATATAAACAAGGAAGTACCTAAAGAGTTAAGGGCATCCGGGCAAACTGTAAATGGCTTGATAGGGCTAGGCTTATCGCGCATACTCGGAAGTATACTTGGTGGCGCTTTAAGCGATATGGTTGGGATAAAGCAAGTATTCCTCTATGATTCTTTGTTTGCTTTTGGAGCTGTTTTGATGTTTGGCCTTATATTTACTATCAGAAGCCGAATACGAAGGGCATAAGTCACTTTATAACAATAATTTGGTCATCGGTTATAGATGCTATGTTCCTATCGTCTTCATGAAACTCTATAGTATAATCGGTTAAGTTCATATAATTTATCCGCGCTACGCAATATGGGTACGTTATTGTGTCCTTTACTTGTGTGTCGTAATCTGGGTTTGTATACTCGACGTTTATGCGCAACATATGTTTAGCCCCTTGCTTGCTATTATATATAGAGTTTATTTTAACACTGTAACCGTCTGTAGGCATAGCGCCCCTGTTTATAACAACATATATGAATTTATCATCTTGAAAAACGGCCGCTGCTTCATAGTACTTATTTTCTTGCAAAAAAGTTTCTATTGCAGCTGGCAGCTGGTCGGGTTGAAGCACAACAAAACTAATAGCACTATTTTCGGCTTCTGCTACGCATCCGGTTACTATGAATATTATTATGCTAACGGCAATGGCAGTATGTAATAGCTTTTTCATTATTTTGCGCCTTCCTCATCTCTTCTTGTTATATTATAGAATAAAATCTTTACAAAAAATTTAACATTCTTTACGAAACTGTTGCGCAGCTATTTTCTTTCTATAAATTTTTGAATTTGTTGTGTATAATAGTTATAGAGGTGATTAGAATGATTGGAAATTTCATCGATTATTTGAATGATCATTTTGTTGTATTCGATGGGGCCATGGGCACGATGCTTCAACAGTTGAAGCCTAATAATGTGGATAGGTGCCCGGAGATTCTGAGCATAGAGGATCCCGAGATCATAAGCTACATACACAAAGCATACAAAGAGGCCGGTAGCGATGTCATAGAAACGGATACATTCGGAGCTAATGAGCTTAAACTAGCTAAATGGGGATTGACGGGGCGCGCGCCTGACATAAACGCGGCAGCTGTTAAATTAGCTAAAGAGGTTATGGGTGATGGTGGCTTAGTGGCTCTTTCCGTTGGCCCGACCGGGCATCTGATGCAGCCATTTGGAGACATTTCGTTTGACGATGCCTATGATGTGTTTAAAGAGCAAATAGAAGCAGGGGCAGCAGCAGGGGCGGATATGGTATGTATAGAGACCATGTCCGATATAAATGAGGCCAGGGCAGCGATATTAGCAGCTAAAGAAAGTGTGGGTTTGCCGATAGCAGCTACTATGACGTTTGAAACTAACGGAAGGACCCTTATGGGCAATAGCCCGGCATCTGTTGCGTTGATTCTTTCGGCAGCCGGCGCGGATGTTGTTGGTGTGAATTGCTCAGGAGGCGTTGAAACGGCTTACAAAGCAATAGAAGAAATGATACCTTATAGCAGAGTGCCTTTGATGGCTCAACCTAATGCGGGGATGCCGCGTGAAGAGGGCGGGAAAACCGTTTATCCAATTGGGCCAGAAGAAATGCTTACCTGGATGCGTAGATTCGCTGATATTGGCGTAGCGGTGTTAGGTGGCTGTTGCGGAACCACTCCGGCTCATATAGAGTTAATAGCTCGGGAATTCAAGGGAAAGCTCAGAAAGCCTCATTCAACATTGCTTAAAAGAGCGATATCTTCGAATTCCAATGCCGTTGAATTAGATAAGCTTAAAAATCTGCGTTTTGTAAAGGTATCTTCTAATGATGGTGCGTCGGAGGTTATGGAGGCCGCATATGAATTGCCGGATGCTATTGTGTTGGACTTTGAGCCGTGGTCAGGCAATGTGAAGGACGTTTATAATTTGATAATAACTATAACATCTATGTGCAGAACCCCTCTTATATTTAAAAATGCAGCTGATGATGTTTTATCAGCCTTGTTAAAATATTATGGCGGAGTAGCTGGCGTGATGGGGCCTGCCAACGCTGCCCTTATAACTAAATATGGCGCGGTAAAGATGGAATAACATGATAGATGTTAGCCAAATTGATTATATATTAAAAAATGTCGTAACTGCTATAAAGCAAAGCCAAGAACAAATAAATGATATAAACGATCGCGTGTTAAAAGAGTGGGAAGCTTTGCAGCGCCGCTTGGCTGATATACAATATAGAATAAATGCATTGATATCTGAAGTAGATACGCTTGAGGAATTGCTTGCCGAAAGCCGAAAGCGTTTAGCCGAGGTCAGCAAGAACTTTAAAAAATATAAAGAAGAAGATATACGCGCTGCTTATAACGAGGCCAACGAACTTAAAATAAAGTTGGCACTAAACAGGCAGCTCGAGAAACAGCTTAGGGAGCAGCGGAACAGTATAGAGCAGCAGGTGAGAAGCGCTAAGATTGTATTAGAAAAGTCTGAAAACGTAAATGCCCAAATAAACATGGCGCTCGCTTTGCTAACTGGTGATTTAGGCAGCATTACAGCGGAGTTGCATAATATTCAATTTAAAGAATTTATGAGCACGCGTATAATATTAGCACAAGAGGAAGAAAGGCGGCGTTTAGCCCGAGATATACATGACGGGCCTGCACAATCTTTGAGCAATTTATTGCTCAAAACAGAACTGTGCGATCGCCTTATAGATACCGACAGTGCAGCGGCTAAAAAAGAGCTGGCAGAGCTAAAAGAAATGATACGTTCTAGTATACGGGAGATACGCAAGGTTATATTTGATTTAAGGCCTATGTCTCTCGATGATTTGGGCCTTATTTCTACAATTACACAATATGCTGAGGATTTCGAACGCGAAAACGGCGTGAATGTTGAGCTTAAAATAAAGGGAGACCCGCCGTCGCGCATTAAATCCGTTGTAGAAGTGGCCGCTTTTCGCATAATACAGGAAGCTTTAAATAATATACTAAAGCATGCTCACGCTAAAAACGTTGCTATATGCTTAGAGTTTTTGGATAAAATGCTTAATATTCGCATAAACGATGATGGAGTAGGTTTTAATGCTGAAGCTGTTGTAAACAGAGGGGACTCACATCATGAATCCGGCTTTGGCTTGTATAGCATGAAAGAAAGAGTGCACCTATTAAACGGGCACTTGGATATAATATCCTTTCCTAACAAAGGTACAACTATATTTGCATCTATACCTTTAGAAGGTGGTTGTTAATTAAAATGGACAAAATAAAAGTTATGATAGCGGATGATCATCCTTTGATGAGAGAAGGGCTAGAGCGGATACTATCTTTAGAAGATGATATAGACGTGGTATGTCAGGCAACAAATGGGAAGGAGGTTGTCGAGAAAGTAGGGGAAGGGCTCCCAGATGTGATATTGATGGATATAAACATGCCCATTATGAATGGTTTGGAGACTACTAAGGTGCTTAAGGAGAACAGATGTCCGGCAAAGATAATAATGCTCACTGTTCATAACGACAGGCAATATCTTTTGCAAAGCCTTAAACTAGGTGTTAGTGGTTATATATTGAAAGATGCAGAAGTGGATCAGTTAATAAAGGCCATACGTGCGGTGTATAATGGGCAAATATTTATCCAAACAGAAATGTCATATCCAAATCTGAAGCAAGATCAAAGAAGCCCTTTATATGGTTTCAATAGTGCATTGCTCAGCGAAGATGATCTAACGAATAGAGAGCGTGAGGTATTGAGTTTAGTGGCAAAAGGTTTAAGCAATGCGGAAATAGCTAAAAGCTTGTATATAAGCGAAAAAACCGTAAAAAACCATTTATCTAATATATTTCGCAAACTCAATGTCGAGGACAGAACGCAAGCGGCTGTTTATGCTGTAAAACACGGTTACAATTAATGATAGGCTTAGCTGTTTGAAGCATAAAGAGCTTTCAGTGGTTATAAGCAAGCGGCGCTATTTCAATATTGCCGGCACAGTTACCATTTTATATCCATTTTTTTTGAGCATTTCTATGATTTGGGGCAATGCTTTTACGGTATTTGATATAGAGCTCGGCTTGCCACTGCAATGCATAAGTATTATGGCTCCGGGCTTTAAGTCTTTTTTTATATTGCGTTGTATGGCTGCTGTTGATATGCCGGACCAATCCTTAGCATCTACAGACCAGTATATGTTTTGATAACCCATATCGGCTATGGTTTTTAATACATTTTTATTAAAAGCACCATAAGGCATGCGCACTATAGGTACACTATTGCCTACTTGCTTGTTTATGAGCAATTGTGTTTTGCTTATTTCATTTCGGATTTGACTTTTGTTTAATTTAGTAAAGTCTTTGTGATCCCAACTATGATTAGCAATTACATGCCCGTCAGATGCTATGCGTTTCAGCACTGCGGGATATTTTTGCGCGTTTCTGCCAACAACAAAAAATGTAGCCTTTACATTATACTTTTTAAGTATATTTAATATTTGAATTGTAAAGCGCCCATCTGGACCATCATCGAACGTTAATGCTACTTGCTTTATATGCGTATTGCCAGAACCTATTATTTCAGCTTTAACAGGTGCTGGTGTGCTTTTTTTGATTGAGCTTGCAGCAATAGATGCTACAGAAAATTCATCTCTTATAGGCGGCGATGCCGGCTGGACTGATTCAACAATGACAGGTTTTTGGCTAACCGGTGGTATTTCTATTGTAACTGGATTTGTTTGAGCTGCGACATTAGCGCTGCATCCTACGGCTGCTAGTATTATGATTATGGCGAATACTAAAGCTAATAAATGGTTTTTATTCATAATAAATTTTAAAGGCCCTCTCTTTTTTGCTTATCTTAATTATACACTATAAATAATGAAAAAAGGGTTTCAAAATGGTTACATTTATGTTAAATAAAGACTATAGTGAAAAATATAGAGCTTAACGGTATTAATACCATTAAGCTCTATATTAGATATGCGCTTTAACTATTAACTTGCTTATACGGCATCAGAATATGCACCCAAGAATTGGCTGTTATACAAGTCATAATAGAATCCTTTGGCTGCTATAAGCTCTTTATGATTGCCTTGTTCTATTATGCGGCCGTTATTCATAACCAATATGGTGTCTGCGTCGCGTATAGTAGATAATCTATGAGCTATAACGAAGCTGGTGCGATTTTGCATGAGCTTTGCCATAGCCTTTTGTATCAGCATTTCTGTGCGCGTGTCTACAGAGCTGGTTGCTTCGTCGAGTATTAATATTTTAGGATCAGCTAAGAAAGCCCTTGCTATGGTCAGCAGCTGCCGCTGGCCCTGAGAGATATTCGTGGCGTCGTCGGTAAGCACGGTGTCATAGCCTTGAGGAAGTGTTCGCACAAAATGATCTACGTATGCTGCTTTAGCCGCAGCTATTATTTCATCGTCCGTAGCGCCTTCTTTTCCGTATGCTATGTTTTCTTTTATGGTACCATTGAATAGCCAGGTATCCTGAAGCACCATGCCAAAAAGCTTGCGCAGATCGTCGCGTTTCATATCTCGTATATCTACATCGTCTATAGTAATGCGGCCGCTGTCTATTTCATAAAAGCGCATCAAAAGGTTTACTAATGTGGTTTTCCCGGCACCGGTCGGTCCTACTATAGCTATAGTACTGCCAGGCAGGGCCTCGAGGTTCATGTCCTCAATTAGCGGCACATCCGGTTTATATCTGAAATATACATGTTCGAATTTTACATGTCCCTTTACATTGGTTAGTACCACAGGCTTATCGGTATCCGGAAGTTCTTCTTCCTCATCGAGAAGTTCAAATACGCGTTCGGCTGATGCCACAGTGGACTGTAAGATGTTCATTATACTGGCGGTTTGAACTATAGGCTGTGTAAATTGGCGCGAATATTGTATGAACGCTTGTACGTCGCCTAGCGTAATCACGCCGTTTGCTACGCGTATACCACCTATAACACATATAGCTACGTAATTGAGGTTATTCAAAAAGTTGATGGCCGGATATATTATAGATGATATAAACTGGGCCTTGAAGCTAGATTGATAGAGCCGTTCGTTTTCCTTGTCAAAGCGCTCTATAGCCTTATCCTCCCTATTAAAAGCCTTTACTATGGCATGGCCTGTAAACATTTCTTCTATATGACCATTCAATGTGCCGGTGCTATCCCATTGCGCTATAAATTGTTTTTGAGATTGCTTAGCGATCAATGCGGTAACCACTATGGAAACCGGGATGACCAGAAGCGATATACCTGCTAACAATGAGCTTATCGAGAACATCATTATGAGTACGCCGATTACGGTGACCACAGCATGTATTAACTGAGTAAGGCTTTGTTGTAGCGTATGAGCTATATTATCAACATCGTTAGTTACTCGGCTTAAAATATCGCCATGAGAGTGGTTATCATAGTATTTAAGCGGCAGTTTGGCTAGCTTTCTATCCACATCCCGCCGCAACCTATATACCGTCCCTTGCGCCACACTAGCCATTATATACTGCTGCAGCCATTGAAAGAAGGCTGCTAGTAAATAGATCACAGCTAATGACAGCAAAATACGAAGTATGGCATTGAAATCTACCCCTTTGCCTGGAGTTATATCCATAGCAGATACCATATCGGCGTATTGCGTTTCACCTTTGGCCTTTAAACCAGCTATTATTTGGTCTTTCGTCATACCGGCGGGCAATTGTTTGCTTATTACGCCTTCAAAGAGTTTGTTCGTTGCTCTTCCTAATATTTTTGGCGCCGATATGGTGAAAGCGACGCTTGTTATCGGGAATATTATGACTAATATAATTAAGAAAGCTTGCGGCTTTAAATAGTTTATAAGCCGCTTAACAGTGCCTTTAAAATCCTTTGCTTTTTCAGTTGGCACCATAGCGGCACGGCCGCCGCCGAAACCGCCGCGTTGTCTTCTTGGCGGGCGCTTTTCTATTGGTTTTTCTTTTTCGCTCATGCTATCTCCTCCTTCGAAAGCTGAGAATACACTATTTCGCGATAGACCGGACAAGTGTCCATGAGCTCATCGTGTGTTCCGATGCCAGCAATAGTTCCATTATCGTTTAACGCTATTATTCTATTTGCATCCATTATTGTGCTGACCCGTTGTGCCACTATAAGTACTGTAGAATTTTTAGTTTCATCTTTAAGTGCTGCTCTAAGCTTAGCATCGGTTTTGAAATCCAAAGCAGAAAAACTGTCGTCAAATACGTATATTTCTGGCTTTTTTACAAGAGCACGTGCTATAGCAAGCCTTTGTCGTTGTCCACCAGATACGTTAGCACCACCTTGCTCTATCCATGCCTCTAATTGGCCCGGCATTTCCATGACAAAATCCTTCGCTTGCGCAACTTCCAGGGCATGCCATAATTCATCATCTGTGGCGTTTTCATTTCCATAGCGAAGGTTATCTGCAACAGTCCCACTGAAGAGAAATGCTTTTTGCGGCACTAGTCCAATTTTATCGCGCAGTTCGTGTTGAGGTATATCGCGTATATCGATACCGTCAATAAGAATGCTGCCATCGGTTACATCATAAAAACGCGGTATTAAGTTAATCAGCGTAGATTTACCGCAACCAGTGCTGCCAATAACAGCGGTAGTTTCACCTGGAGTTGCTACAAATGATATATTGCTGAGCACTGGCTCCTCAGCTCCAGGATAATGGAAGCTCACGTTTTTAAATTCCAGATAGCCCTTAATATCGCTCGGCAAAGCCGGCTTTTCAGGATCTTTTATAGTAGGCTCTGTATTCAATACTTCAGATAAACGTTCAGCCGAAGCTTCTGCTCTAGGCACCATTATAAACATGCCCATAGCCATCAGTATAGATATCATTATTTGCATTATATAAGTTATAAAAGCGGTTAGATTGCCTATAGGCATAGCACCGCTATCAATCCTATGGCCACCGAACCATACTATAGCCACTGTTGACAGGTTCATGATAGCTGTGAGCGATGGAATGGCAAATGCCATAATGCGATTAACTTTTAAAGTAGTGGCAGTTAAATCGCGGTTAGCTTTGTCAAAACGCTCAGCTTCAAAGTCGTTCTTAACAAATGCTCTTATTACCCTTACGCCCATAAGTTTTTCACGCATAACCTGGTTTACGCGATCTATTTTAACCTGAATAGATCGGAACAAAGGCGTCGCTTTTTGCAATAGTAACCATACTATTATTGCCATTATGGGGACGATGATTATTATTGAGTACGAAAGCACCGCGTCTTGGCGTAAGGCCATAATGATTCCCCCTATAGCCATTATAGGAGCCATTATCATGAGATTTAATGCCATTAATACGAGCATTTGTACTTGTTGGACATCATTAGTATTACGGGTTATGAGCGATGGAGCACCAAATTTATCTAATTCGGCTTGAGAAAAATTCTCTACTTTATGGAATATCGCTCGCCGCACATCGCGGCCAAATGCCATAGCGGTTTTTGACCCAAGGTAAGATGACATTATGGCGCATATAGCTAACAAAAAAGTTACCAAAAGCATGAGACCGCCGGTTTTGGTTATATATTCTATATCGCCTTTGGCAACGCCGTTATTTATTATATCTGCGTTGAGATTAGGCAGGTATAGATTCGATATAGCTTGAACTACAAGCAGTAACACAGCTAGTGTTATTTGCTTCCAATAAGGCTTTAAGTATTTTATCAATAAGTCTTTCATTATTATTCACATCTCCTTTCTCATAATTCTTTGATTATGTTTGAGCTCATCGTATCGAACAAGCGTACGAGCTCCTTTTGCTCTTCTTGATTTAAATCTTGCAGACTAATATTTATTATGTTAGCAAATATATTTTTTAATACTTGTAGCATTTCATTACCAGCGTCGGTTAAATATATGCGGCTTAGGCGCTGGTCGCGCTTATCAGGTTTACGAATTACATAGCCTGTTTTTTCAAGCTTTTGTATCATGTGTGTTATTGTCGGTGGAGCGACATGCATCTTTTGAGCCAGATCCCGCTGGCTTATGCCCGGCTGTTGGCTTATAAACCACAAACACATCGCTTGACCAGGATATATTCCCTTTTCGGAAGTAAGCTTAAAGACCAATTGGCTTTGAAATCGTGCAACCCTAAAGAAAGATTTAAACACTTCTAAGGATATCGGGTCAATGCCTTCAAGTCCTAATTCTAAAAAGGGGATATCGTCGGAAGAATTTTCATCAAACAAATATATTATCTCCTTTCTATACTTATCTATCACAAATTAATTAGCAAGTTAATGATTAATAGAGTAATTATTAGTATACTATTCAATTTTTTGAAAGTCAATAAAAAAATTCTAGCAAAAGGTATTGACAAAAGCGGAAGGCTTTGCTAGAATATAAAAGTCGCTCACGGGGGCGGCATGGACATTGAAAACTGAACAGAATGAGAACACACGAAACGCTTTGCGGGTGAGTCAAGGATAAAAAGGTGTACTCTACCAAATAACAAGAGAGTTTGATCCTGGCTCAGGACGAACGCTGGCGGCGTGCCTAAAACATGCAAGTCGAACGGATATGTCAAAATTAAGCGATTA
>Ga0134096_1000286_pt1 | contig 60606 bp, 49 predicted proteins | sample 7_2taG_FD_94448 | JGI IMG/M metagenome (GOLD analysis project Ga0134096, IMG submission 94448) | Switchgrass degrading microbial communities from high solid loading bioreactors in New Hampshire, USA - 7_21_20_110_A3 metaG | ecosystem: Engineered > Bioreactor > Semi-continuous > Anaerobic >... | reverse complement strand
GACATATTAGGAATTAGTGCATCGAATAATCTGTACTTTAATATTTCTTTTTCTACAAACCCATTCTAACGCTGGATCTCCGTTCTGACACAAAATTACAGGGACTATTATGTTTGCTTGATATTGCCTTTCAAACATATCCATACCTGCTATTACCTGGCCAATCACTAATCGATTGAGATTCTTTTTTACTTCAATTAACTCAACTGTTTTTTTCTGAAACAGGTTAAGAAGTTCATTAAGAGTATACTCTTTGGAATTAAAAACTTTAGGTTCTTCATAGTCTTTTTCACTGCTCACGATAATCCCATCAATCCGACGGATTTTTGATTCAAGCGGCCAGTTCCCAAGTCCTCTATTACCAATAGGTACTTCTAAAAACAAACTTCCCTTTGAAGTACTCCAGTATTGATAAAGTAACTTATCTTCAAAATTTTTAGGTTTCCATTTTTCCATACTATTCAACCCCACTTCACCTTACCACGCAAACTGTTCTTTGCCAAAAACTAATGTCTTTAAAGCACTTATGTAGGTATATAACATAGGCGAGATACAAATCTGATGTTATATATTTTTTCAATATCAAACTTTTTATAGGCTCGATTTACAGCTCTGATTCTTTGTCGAGACAAATTAATTGGAGTCTTTCCTATGTAATATTGATATTTATTCAATAGTTGTTCCCAATCCTTAACCTTATAATCTGTTTTGTTATAAGCATATTCAAATGCTTTACGACTAAACTCCCGACTTTGTTCAATTAATTCAATTTGATCTTTTACCGAGACTAATCCCTCGTGAGGATATATTTTTCTACCACAATCCATTCTTTTGTATATAAGATTGCATAATTTTTCACTATGCTTAAATTTATACATTTCAAAATCCATGTCGTCTTGTAAATCCATGTGATCATTCATTAGTATTGCATAACCTGTTTGCATATGACTTCTCATAAAAGGCTGAAAACCAATAGGAAGTATATTGCCCTCCAATGATAAATCACATCCAAGTAACAAATCTGTTAATTCTGTATTCTTTTTGAATATGATACCATACTGAGTATTTTCATTTCTATTAAAATCTGATTTCGTTAACGGAGACCACATATTGTAATTTTTATTATATTTACAACAGGCGAAAAACAAAGCTACTTCAAAGTCATTTGTAATGTCCAACCACTGGGTTTTCAGGCCATAGTGTTGAGCAAGTTGCTCTGATAGGACGCTAACACCTTTTTCCAAAAAATCAGCGGTATGTTGAAATTTGAAAAGCAATGTATTAAATTCAGCTATTTTCATATCAGCAACAAAACGTTCAACAGCTCTTTCTTCTTCATTCTCTATATTATTTAAAAACCTGCACAGTGATGGCGATGTAGAAGGATATAGCTGGTTCTCACCGCGATAATAGAAACTTCTTCTTGCTTGCCGCACTACAGTTCCATGTGGATATACCATCATAAACCCGTCAGTATACATGTCAGACATAACTTCTTTATAAAAATTCAAGCGAAAATCTCCTTTAGCATAAGGATCTTTTCCTGACATCCGATTTATTTTAATATTTTCAGCAAAAATCTTGTCTTTTTCATTTAACTTTAATAATTCAAAAATATCAGATTCACTGAGTTCTTGAATACTGTTAATATCCCTCAATTCTGTTATTCACCTCTGCAATTCTCCAATTCCCAAAATGATTAATTGATTTAATTTAATTTAATTATATCATTTATACAAACTGTTTTTATGTATTTAAAGGGAAGGAAAGGTAATATTTAAATGAGCGCTGGCTAACATACATACCCCCATTATTATCCATCTTCTTTGCAATTCAAAATGATTATTTATTCAATAAAAAAGCCATTTGCTCTATAAGAGAACAAACGGCACTATCTTCATAGTTGCAATTCACGATTGTACAAATAATCAATAACACTCTTTTTGGGGAAAAGGTATTTGCTATGGTGTTTTATATACTTTAAGTTGCCGGACTTGCACCATGAAATTATTGTGCTTGGTGAGTGACCGGTAACTTGTTGTATATATTTACTTGTCAGCATATCTGGATAATCTGCAAATTGCATTTCAAGATATTGCTTATAATCTTTAACCTCATTTATGCCTTTTAGTTTGTAATGGTTTTTATATTGGTCAGGTCGCGATTTAAACTTAAATCTTCTAATTGAGCCTGGCAAAAATGGGTTATTATAATGATTCGGCAAATAATATTTTTCAGGATTTTTGTCTCTGTCTTCTAAAAAGAAAATAATATCTTTTATTGCAATTTTGTATCTGCGTGTCTTTCTTCCAGAATCAATGCAAGGAATGAAACCATTTTTTATATAATATAGTGCTGTGTTTTTACTTATATGACATATCCTATAAAACTGATCTTTCGTTACAAATTCAGGATACTTACTTAATAGGAAACTATAATCAGGCATTCCGAGCACCTCGCTTCACAATAAGCATGTCAAAGAGCTGCTCGTACTGTTTGGCTTGCTCTTTATGTATGCTTGATTTCCTTGTTATACTTCGATAGTATGTGCTGGTTAAAAAATCAAGAAATGCATCTTTCGTTATAAGAGACCCTTTACCTCGGTTAAGTGATTGTATCCGCTTATTTTTATAAGTAAGAGGCTTCAGTTCATTACGTAATATCCAATTGTTCACTGTTGTCTTTCCATACCCGGTAAAACGCACTATATCAGAAGCCAGAAGCAATTGAGGGAAGTCATGTAGTTGCTTTTGGTAATAATTGCGTAAATTTTTAACAAACTCATTTTCCAATTCACTAAAGCACACTTTCTTGTATTGATATAGAAGGATGTCTGTAATCTTTATCCGTTGTCTTCTCCCTTCTGGTGTATTTACATATTCAAAGGGAATAAGGCCCTTTTTTTGAATTGAGTAGGCAGTTGATGTGCAAATACCTAAGATGGAGCACATCTCTTTTTGTGTGACATATTCAGGATAACGGTCAATTACCGAACGACAATATTCATTAAAATTCATTTACTTCACTCACTTTCTAAAATTTATCAACGGCAAGTGGTGAAGCATGTTTTAGTCCTTAAAGATTATAGAATTTTTGAGTTCTATCCGAGTTCTATCCAAAACAGGTTTCGGATAACAAATTTTTATGATTTTTCGTCATGCTTGATTTTCATTGCAAGCACAAGGAAGATCCCCTGAAGTTCTTATATATCAAGGTTTTCCGATGTTTTTATCTACATGCATTTACTGCCAACCTCCACTAAGTTCTAAGTTTATCGGAGCTCTCGAAATCAGTTTGGGAGCAATCCCACGCGGGTTCGAATCCCGCCCTCTCCGCCATAATTTATCCGAAAACCCGCTACTTTAGTGGGTTTTCGCTGTTTTTACCGTTGAAAAACGCAGATTTTAATACAAAAATGAAATTACCGGCTGCATCGCTGCCAGTAAAACCTTGTCCGCCTGCTATACATAATAGAGCAGAGGCGCCTTCCCTAAACGATTGGCAAGACATCAGTCACTTCACCTTAACCGTCCCTCCACGCAATGCCTTGCCGTTTTATTCGCACGATTCCCGACATATACCACCCGGAAAGACTGCCACTTCCCGCCAAAGAGCATTGGGCTTATGAAAATTAAGTTTGCGGACAAACTAAGGGGCTTTGCGCGGTTTATGAAAACTACGAACATTGATTCTTTAGTTTTTTGTATAATTCTATTCATTTTCACAATATTAGTGAAGAGAGGTAATGCCACATGAGTATGGAAATCGGTTGGCTGGCCGGCAAAAAAACAAAAAAGAAAATAGAAAGAACGAAATCAAACAGAATTATTAAGGATATATTCGAAGAATACTTGAAAAAAAAGGGGAAATTATGTGAACCCCATCATTTAATAGTTGTAAAAGAAAGAAATCAAGACGGTGCTTTTTATACAGCTATTTACAATACTGTATTAGAAAACATCATTACAGATGGCTACAACGTTTATTTGGCTTTGTACTCAAGAGAAGGACTTCTGAAATGCTTTAAAGAAATGAAGGGCTCTGAATTTAAATCACTTTTTAACCCATCCAATAATCAAGACGGTGTTCAAATAAGAAATAGTAAAGACGGAAACAGAAAGCTGATTACCATTACCAAATTCAATGGATGGACGGAGGAGAGCAATGCTTGAACTGGATAAATACAAAAGCCTCGCCGACCTTGCAACACCTCCTGCAGGATTCTTCTTCGAAGACGGCGTCGGATGCACCTACTCTGCTAACGAAGAAGGTCTCGCCTTATTGAAAAACGCCCTTTGCGTCACTTACAATCATACACGGAATATCGAATTTGAAGAAGGGAAAACTTTCAGACTCTATGTTCAGCAGGGACAATATAAAGGCAAGGCGAAAAACTACATAACCGCTATAAACAATAAAGACGGCAATCTCCACGCAAAGGTTTATTTTTTAAAATATTCCAGCAATGATGGAGAAACCCGATACAGAGTAATTGTGACAAGCGCCAATTTGACAGACAGCGATGAACTTAACGTATACGCGGTTTTCGACAGTGAATGCGAAAAAGATAATGATAATGATTTCACTAAAAAAATTATTGATTTTTTTTGCGGGCTACCGAATTGTCCCGAATTCGTTAAGGAATACGAACAAGCCTTCTTTAACACGAGCGCGGCATTTATTAAAGTTGACAAGAAAACCCTCAAAGCCATGGAGGAAGAAGCGGACAATGCTGAAAGGGTCCTGGTCGTTTCTCCGTTTTTGACTAAAGATACGGTTAAAATACTTTGTTTTCAATCAAAGTCTCATCTCATATCCTGCGGCGACCAATTCGAACTAATTGGTTCAAAAGATCTGGAAGGTATAAATTTATACACCTTTAATTCCGAGTGGGACCCGGCGGATTCCATGTCTGAAGAACAGGATTCCGAGCCTGAAGAACCGGTTCCTGAATCCGATCCGTCAATTTCCTGCTCTCCCGTTAAATCCAATAATGACGGCACGACCAAGCCTAGCGCTTTGCATGCAAAGCTATATGTATTTGAAAAACCTGGTGAACAAATAGTTTACATCGGCTCAGCAAACGCGACAGACTCGGCGTTCGGTAAAAATATTGAGGCGCTTATCAGGGTAGAACTTACTGATAAAATAGACATCGACTCACTTCTGAAAGATTTCAACTTATATTGCTGCAAGAATTGTGATGGCGATGAAAAAAGACAAAAGAAAAAAGAGTTTGAGGTGGCTTGCAGAGAAATTGTCCGTAACTTTTCTTATGATAACAACTCCTATAAAGCGCGAAACAAAGACGGATTTACATTGAGCCTTAAAATAGACGGGCAGGAGGAAAATAAATGCGATAAAGAATGCCTATGGCAGCGCAAGAAACAAGAAAGGCATATTGTCGAGCTTACAATAAGCAATGGAGAATACGGGGAAACGTTTCCTCTCTTTATTGACGGTAACAACTTGTGTATAGATGAAGAGCGTTTATATTCAGAAAGCACCGAGATGATTTACCGCGAACTCACAAGTAAAGACTACAGAAACGTCAACAAGGAAAATGCTGCATCCAAAGCCTCTCTTGATGGCTCATTTGCATCGAACTCTAAAATTGAAACCATCACAGGATATCTCTACTCAATAAAACCTAAAGATCAACCCAGAAAGATCTGCGAAATTATCAAGAACCTGCTTGAAAAGATTGACGATGAAAATGATAAACGGTATAAGGTTCTATCGTCCGCAAAAAAAGCATTAGAGAAAGTTTGGCCCAAGGAGGAGAACACAAATGGCGAACAATAAATTAGAAATTGCATGTCAAAAGTGCAATGAGCTTAAAAAAAAGCTTATGGGCTATCAAAATGCGTCTGTTGATATGATTTGCAAAAAATTCAGTAAAGGGGCTGATAGGATACTTCTTGCTGATGAGGTTGGCCTTGGAAAAACGATTATCGCCCAAGGGGTCATTGCAAACATGGCCAAAGCGCACTGGGAGAACAATAATGATCAAGATCGGCCTTTTCACGTTGCCTACATTTGCCCAAACAGAAATGTCGCTGAGCAAAACTTTCCGAAACTGCAAATATTTCCGGTCACTCCTGAACTTTTAAACAAAGAGGTGGCTGACAAAATAAAAGAGGCTTTGCAGAATTATCATAAAACAAATGATTGTGGTGCGAACCAACAAGCTTTCCTAAAGGAATCCTCCGTTTATACACGCGCATGGGATTGGTTGGCCGAAATTTTTAATGGTAAATCATTGGAAGATGCCATGGGTTCCGATTTGGTGAGAATATATCTCAACCCTGAAAATGAGAATATATATAGTAGCGAATGGTCAATTAATAAATATATAAGAACAAATAGCGATAATAGATTTGGAAAAGTAAGGCTCATTAGTAAGAAAATAATACATGCTGTTAAATTTTTAAAAAAAACCTGTATTGAGGTTTTAGAGAAAAACGGTTATCAAGATCTGGTAAATTTCTTATCAACAGCATGGGATGAAACTGGGAAATTCCGTAGTAAATGCAATAAATGCAGTGAATGCGACGAGATTTGTCCACACCATTGCTATTATTTCAACAAACGTGTAGCCCTCTACCTTTCCGGTATAGATAACAATCGTGCAGCCCTCTATCTTCCCGGCAGAGAAATTGTAGAGGATTATCGGCTATCGATGCAGCACCTGTATTCCGCAGAGGCGAAGTATCGCGGAATCGGCAAAATAATGCAGTTAGAATGTCTGACGCCCCAAACCTCGCTGAAAATCGGCGTCAGCTACGGCACCTTTTCCGAAAGAGCATTGCTCGCCGCCACGCTGGATTTTGCAGCCAATACAAAATTTAATTTTGCCGAAACAGAACACCCTATGCTGGGAAATGCAGAACCAAGTAATTTCCAGTCAGCCTACGAGGCATATTATGGAAGGCTTAGCAGATTGCCAAAAGATGATTTCGAAGAAATGGTTCCGCAAAATTACAGAGGAGAGCTTTCCTTTAAAATCAAGCCTGAAGAAGTTTGCACTCTTAGAAAAGCGTTTATAGAAAACAACATCGAACGGCTCAACTATGACCTGATAATAATGGACGAGTTTCAGAATTATTCAGAGCTTTTGAATTACAAAGAAGATAACAACGATGATAAAGGTAAAAATGATAGAAGAGATAGAGAAATAAATGAGGCAATTGGACTTGCACAGAAGCTGTTTGAAAAAGAGGGTTGCAAGATTCTCATGCTTTTGGCAACCCCATTTAAGATCACCGACTATGTTCCGGATGAATTCAATGACGATGAAGAGGAAAGCGGGTCCGATACCCGCGCGGTACAATCAGATGTCGACGATTTTTTTAAACTCGTTGAATTTCTTCTGCCAACTGAACGTTATCCTGCTTGGAAAAATGACTGGGATAAGGCAAGCGACAACAAAAAGAAGGAGACTCTTTTGCTTGAGGCTGGTATTCTACGCACGGAGCGCATTGCGGCCGCCAAGCACAACCCGGTATATGAATATCCTTCAGAGCGGATCATACCAGATTTTGAATATGCTCTACGTGCCAACCGCGCAATGGCCGACGCGTCCGCATACCGCAATGGCTACGGACGCACGACGCCCTATGCTTTGAGTTTTGCGGCAAGCTACAACCTTTATGGTAATGAAGTTTGTGCAGAAGTCCAGGACGAACGGGTTTCAAGAAAAGACGAATCACTTTTCCTCAGCGAGAGACAGCTTGAGGGCTGCGAAGAAATAATGAGCGGCAACAATGCGTTTGAGGAACTGAAATCCGACATTTTCAGTAAAAAACAAACCGGTGGAGTCCGATATGACCGAACTTTGTTTTCCCCTGCATCAATGCTTTGGATACCCCCGAGCGAAGCCGAAAAGCTCAGCGGCGCTTTTGAAGGAAGAAGAGGTTTTAGCAAAACCCTTATTTTCAGTAACTACCGCATGACCCCTATGGCCTTTACATATCTGCTATGCCATAAGGCAAAGGTAGATTTGCCTAAAATGGAAAAACAAGTTGCCTTAAGTGAAGAAGACGTAAAGGAAAAAATTAAGCAATTTAATGAGGAAAAGGTTAATGAGCAAATTGATAAAGAAAAGTATCCCAAAACAGCAGCCGAATTCCAGGAGTTTTTTACAAACTTGTTTTGCAGCGAGTATGGCATCGCCGCTATAAGGAGTGTATACCCGAACAACGATTATCTTCAGGCAGTAAAAAAATATTGTAATGATGGATGCTTTGATGAGATGCTGCGCGAATACTTTTCCCTTCTGAAAAACGAATATAACGGCAGCGACTGGTGCATTGCCTCCACTATTTCGAAGATAAGCAGGCTGAAGATTCCCGCTCTCAAGCTTTATTTAAAACTAAATGAAACCAACGAAGTCGGAGTTAAGTATCTGAAAGCAGCGAATCATTTTGCCGTCGGCCTGTTCTCTGAGGAAAGCAACGGGGACACCGAAAGGCGCCTTGCCAATATCAAAGCTGCTTTCAACTCACCCTTCTGGCCGTTCGTGTTTATATCCACATCGATCGGAACCGAGGGCATCGACCTGCACTGGTACGCCCGCAATATAATACATTGGTCGGTTCCCTCACGCCCGATTGACCTTGAGCAGCGGGAAGGCCGCGTGCTGCGTTATAACTGTCATGCATTCAGACTGAACAAAGCTCTTAATCCTGTTAAAAGCGAAGCAATGGAGTCAGACTGGACGGACAGCGGCTTGTTTGAGAGCCAGCTCAACTTCTTTAAAGACGAGGAATTCGATGGCAAAAATGGTTGCTTCCACGTTACAAGGAAGGTTTATTTCGACGTTTTCAGCCCCGAGGAAAAAAAGTATGCCAAAGCAAAAAAGATAGTCTCCCGCTATCGCCTGATGATAGGCAAGGATAATCAGGCCATAAAAGATTTCTTTGAAAACCCGGATAAGGTGCAGGCGGATATAAAGCCAATCTGCCTTGCGCCGTGGAAGCATAGAAAAGAGACATGAAAAATCCGTTTGAAATTTAAGAAGCCCAGGCAGAGAAGTTTTAGATACTTCAGCCCCAGTGCAGTCGTCACTTTTGTGAATGAAGCAGCTTAGTTGTGACAGCCCTTGCAATCCTACACTTATCGCTGTTCCTTCATAGCATTTGGGCAGAACCCCAGCATGCAGACACTTTTGTATATCTCCAGGTTTTTTGGAGTTTTTTATTTTATCAGTAATTTCAGCCTCTTTATATTCTAAATTGTATAGCCGTTCTTTCTTGACATACTTCATAGCTACTGCATGTTGAGGATGTCTTCACGGCTTTCATAACCTTTGTCTGCAACGACTTCCAAAGTCTCAGTCTCCAGAGTCTCTTTTACTTTTTCCATCATTCATATTTAAATTCTTAACTAAACAGTCAATTACACGAACCGGATTATCTTGACCGATAAAATCATCAATGCAATCGGGAAGAAAGCCAACAGGCTTTTCCAATGCAGTGTCTTATTTGCCAAAGGTGTTGATGCTACACTTTTCTTTCGGGTGCCATTGTTGTAAAAGCAGGCGCTTCAATACATGGCTCCTTGTACCTGTATCTTTGTGCCAACCCACGGATTGAGTTGTACCAGTTGCCCGTCACCTCGTTGACAATGTGAAGATCGCCGTCCTTCTCCTCCATTTCAAACAAAAGCACGCGTTTTAACGGATGGATGTTGGGACAGTGCAATGCCATCATCAGTTGCCCTTCAAATGTATGAAACAGCATCGAGTGGCCCCCGTCATGGGCATAAAGCGGTTCTGGCTTCTGCACCCATGGACCAGTCAGCTCTCCTGAAAGGCTTTTGGCATAACCTGTGGCGTAGCCATGCCTGGTGAAATTTGACCACAGCATAATCAAGGTTCCATCCTTCATCCGGTACAGAAACGGACCGTCGGTAACATATCCTCCTCCGTCGTGGTCACTGACAAGCTTATCTCTCCATGACGCTTCGGATGCGCGGAAAAGTATAACAGGAGGCCCGATGGCTTCTCCCAGGTCATCAGACAAGGGAATTGCGGCTATTTGACCATCGAATACCTGGAGCCATTCGTGGCAGAAAACCATCCATGGCTTACCCTTCCTGTCCACATACAGTGTGCCGTCCAGGCATTGCCAGCCTTTTGGTGTAACGGGTTCTTCCCTGACAGGCTTGAATGGGCCCAGCGGGGAATCGGATACGAGGCACTGGCATTTACGGTAAGTGCCCTTTGCCCTGAACGAAGATATAATGTAGTATTTGCCGTTCCATATATGGCATTCGGGAGCCCAGTAATCAAGATCTGCCCAGAAACCATTCCGTTCAAATACAAGCTGGGGTTCACTCCAGTTGATCAGATCTTCACTTGCCACGGCATAAAAGGTGCCGCCATCTTTTTGCCACGGAAAAAGATCTTTATTGAAATTTCTCGCATACATGTAATATTTCCGTGATACCGGGTCGGCTAATATAAACGGATCACTGATATTAATATTGCGGATGTGAAACGGATAATCCATTTTTTCTCACCCCTGGATTTCAAAATATTGACAGGCTTGATTTTGCATACGTAAAAGGTTTCACACTTTATCACCGGTTATTATCAGATACAGGCTATGGCATAACAGCCAAATTCAAAATAATCCCAAGTATCATTTTATATGTCGGTGCAATATAATTCAATAACATGGTTAAAAAAAGCAGGCCTTTTCCATCGGTACAAACATATTGTTCAGCCGGAGCAGAAAGGATATTTTCAACTTATTCACAGGGAAATTAAACCGAAAACAGGGTCATATGCATCAAATGACTGTTGACTGTAACTTTTTCTCATATTAATATATATAACTTTCAGAAATAATTTTAACGGAACTGTGTATGAAACCCGGTTAATACCATATTCCATTAATGGTGAACTTATTATTGTAAATATTCCATATAAGCGATGAAGAGAAGAGTAGGTTATTGAAGTCTTTTACAGAGAACTCCGGTAAGCTGAGAAGGAGCAAAGAACAGATAACCGAAGATGGTCTCGGAGCTTTCGCACCGAACCCTGTCCAGGGCTTAGACTGCGACGGGTGCTCCCGTTACAGGGCCGGAGTATAACCAGGATCCATTTATCCTGGCGTACTTGCTGAGGTTGGTGCTGTGAAGCATCAATGAATTGGGGTGGTAACACGAAGCATAAAGCTCTCGTCCCCAGGATTGCATCCTGGAGATGAGGGCTTTTTTGATGTGTCTGAAGTGAGGCCGCGTTGAGCCTCTTTTCATATATTATTTTGAAATGGGGTGTATACATGAATGTACTGATAGGAAATGCATGGCCTTATGCAAACGGCTCCCTGCATATCGGCCATATAGCCGCATTATTGCCGGGTAATATCCTTGCAAGGTATTTCAGGGCAAAAGGCGACAGGGTTTTCTTTGTATCGGGCAGTGACTGCCATGGCACTCCTGTTGCCATCCGGGCCCGGCAGGAGAACAAAACGCCGGGGGAAATAAGCGACTTCTATCATAACGAATTTACCGAGTGTTTCAACCGTCTTGGATTTTCCTATGATCTTTACGGCAAAACCTCGAGCAGTGAACACAAAGAATTCGTCAAAGATTTTCACAGGAAATTATACGACGGAGGATATGTCTATGAGAAAAGCACACCGCAGGCATACTGCGGAAAATGCGGGCAGTTCCTGCCCGATCGCTTCGTAAAGGGTTTATGCCCTCATTGCGGCAAGCCTGCCAGGGGTGACCAGTGCGAAGCATGCGGAAGCGTACTGGAACCCGAAAACCTGCTTAATGCAGAATGCAGCATTTGCGGAGAAACGCCTGAATTTCGCCCTGCAAACCATCTTTACCTGTCTTTGACCCGCATGAAAGAAGAACTTGAAAAATATATACTGAGCCACAGCGACTGGAGAAAAAATGCCTATGAGATGTCAAAGCGGTATATTTATGACGGACTGCGCGACAGAAGCCTGACCCGTGACCTGGACTGGGGAATTGACGTTCCGAAGGACGGATTTGAAGGCAAAAAAATTTATATCTGGGCTGAGAATGTCCTTGGATATCTTTCTGACTGCCATACGTTATGCCTCAGGCAGGGTATTGATTTCGTTGAATTCTGGAACAGTTCAAGGCAGTATTATGTGCACGGCAAGGACAACATACCTTTTCATACGGTAATCCTGCCTTCACTGCTTTTAGGCCGGACCGATATAAGGCTGAAACTTCCCGATGAAATAATATCCAGTGAGTATCTGACCCTTGAAGGCAGGAAAATTTCCACCAGCGGAAACTGGGCGGTATGGGTGAAGGATATTATCGAACGGTACAATCCTGATTCGATACGTTATTTTTTGATCAGCAACGGCCCCGAAAAAAGGGATACCGACTTTACATGGAGAGAATTCATCAACAGCCACAACGGAGAGCTTTTAGGCGCATACGGAAATTTTGTGAACCGCAGCCTGGTGTTTATTCAGAAATATTTCGAAAACAACGTGCCCGAAGCAGAATGCAACCCGGATATCACACAGGGGCTGAAAGGGCTTTTCACTGATACCGGAGCACTTATTGAGAAGGGTGAATTCAGGGAAGCATTGGACAAAATATTTGCATTTGTCAGAACAGCAAACAAATACTTCGATGATGAGCAGCCATGGATCACCATAAAGAGCAATATTGAAAAATGCAGGGAAACCTTGAATACCTGCGTCCAGATAATTGCCAATCTTTCACTGCTCCTTGAACCATTTCTGCCCTTTTCGTCGGCAAAGGTCAGAAAGATGCTGAAGATGGAAAGTGCAGTGTGGCAGCATACCGAAATTAATGCAGGCCTTTCGCTTAATCCGGTGGAAATCCTGTTTGAAAGAATAGATAAAAAACTAATCCGGGAGGAAGAGGAAAAGCTGGCTTCCCAGGCAAAGAACCGATAACAAATGAATGAAAGAAACAGCAGATCCAATATGCTATGTAACCACGGAAAAAACCGCTGCAGCAGATTTCCTGGTTTCTGCAGCAGCGGTTTGATTTCAATATTGCAGGCAATTTATTTTTTACTGGTTTCATGTCTTCCTGTTATATCCTGGTACATAACATTCATACCTCAAATTTACGATAAGCGCCCTGTGCATTGTTGCCGGGTTTAATCCCTTTATTGCCGGCCGGAATGTTAATTCCACAGATGGATATCACGTAAATTTTTTGCTGCAAAAGTAAAAAGAGAACCAATGGTCTTTAACACAAAAATCCTGGTATCATCATCTATATCCTTAATTGCTTTAAGCACGGCAACAGCTTTTTTCTGCCGGTCGCCGGTCAGGTCATAAATTGTTATGGCACCTGTTGCCCTGATAACCTGGTAAAGAGTATCAACGAACAACTCGCGTTTGTTGTTGTCCAATGAGCCAATCCATTTATTCAGCGTTGAGTTCATGAACATCGCACTGTTTCTTACCGTTTGGACATAACAAAAATCACTGTCGTCAACAAGCCACGAAAAAGGATCGTGCTGCATGATCCAGAACCGGTTGCTTTTTACTACAGAGTAGTTTTCCTGGTTATGCAAAAGCATTCCTATTACCGATGACTGGGGCAAAGTTTTATTTATCCGATCCTTCATGTCCAGGTATTCGCTGCACTGAAAAAATTCCCCGGTGAATCCCGGGCCGTCATGGTTGAAAACATGGGTAATCCTGTTCCGAACAGGTTTATTGCATTTTACCGAGGAGTAAACTGCTATGTTTCCCCCCTTTGAATGGCCACCGACTTTTAAATCGCCTGAAATCAGTTCTGCCACAGTATTAAGGTACTTTACTCCTTCTTCCTGCGACGGAACCGGGCTGATAAAACCCATGTTGAAGTCTTCCTTCCATCCGACAAAGGTCGCGTCGGTTCCGCGGTAAGCAATGTATGCAGTTCCATCATCCAACAGATATGTGACAGCCGAAAATTGCTTCTCGGATGTGAAATCTATATTATTTACATAAAAAGTCATTTTGGTATCACGAAATCTCGGACTGTTTGCCATGGCATGAAAAAGCTTCCGGTTGCTGTCGCTGTCTCTTACGTCATGAAACAACGAATCAAGGTTTTCTCTTTGCGCCAGTTCCGCTATACTGACCGGTCCGGCCATATCTGATAAACCGGGTACAAAGCCGTCAAAATGTATATATGCAAATTGTGACAGGACAAGGCTGTCAACTGCATTAAACTTTCTCTGTTGAAAATCGCTGCTTTCTTCGGCTGCATAATCAATTATATTTTTCATACCTTTCCTCCCGGTTATTCATTTGAAAGATTTGCCCGTTGCAATCAATCTGCCGTTATGCATTAATAGGTTGACACACCGGCAATTTCATATTCTCATCCAAGAAGTTTCCTTTTTGAAATTGAACCATTCTTAATGTATGAAATTCAGTTCATTGTGTGATAAATCAACCGCACGGTAAAAACCTATTAATTTCATATTAATTTCGTTATTGAATAACATTAATAATTCTATTGTATAATTTTTTCCGGCAATTATTTTACGTTACTGTTCAGCGGTTATATTTGCAATATCCGCCTGGGTGTCCTGCTTCGGGCGTTTTGGCCTCTTTTAGCAACAAAGCACGTATTTTGTACACGCTTAAGATTTTTACCCTGTTTAACCTCATCATAAACCGCCATCTGCAGATGAAACAAAAATTATGAAGAATTAAACGAACCAACAAGAAAATATTCTATTAGAAATTACTGTTGATTTTTCAATTTATTGTACCATATTCAAGTACAGTTACGCCTGGAAGATGCCTGATCAAACCATCCATTGCACCGTAGTATCGCATTATTAACATAAATGGGCTTTTTACTGTAATCCTGGATAAAGTTATTCCAAAGCAATTTCTCATGAAAAAAGGCACTTGAAATCCCTTCCTCAGCGTAACTCAGAGGAATTGCCGCTAAAATCCATTTTCCCCCTTCCGGCGGTATTCCGGATTCCAAAACCCAACAGCATCCAGAAAAGCGGCGAAACCGCAACAGTGCTGTCGTTAAACAATCCCGCCGTACAGTACGCAATAACGGACATCAGGATTCCCAGTGCAACAATTTGTTTTCGTTGTGCTTCTTCACGGAAGCCGCCGGTTAATGCTGTTTCTGTTTTTTTACAATATCTTCCTACATTGAAAAAGGTTCTGATGATAAACCAAATAATTATAATCATAATGCAGATTAAGGAAAGAACTCCGGATCCGAGGGCTATCTGCAAATACCAGTTATGCGGCTTGCCTATAATAACCCAGACGGCTCCATAGTTCAGCTTTCCGACAATATCATTCTGAGGAAAAATGAATGTAAATGTATCGGGACCATAACCGATAAAAATTGCTTTTTTCAACAGGGGTATGGCTCTCGACCATATATATCCCCTGCCCGATGCAAAGGATTCCCTGCCTTTAAAACCGAACGATTCCACCGGAGAAATATCTGTAACTTGTCCATTATATCCTACAACCTTCATCTTTCGGTCTATCAGCGCAAACTCTATGTCCTTTCCTTCTGTTTTAAGCATAATCCATGAAACTTCAGGCTTTTCAACTACATACCCGGTAATATCGGAATAGGGGTCATTTAAAAATTTAATGACATCATCGTTCATTTGGAATGGAATCTCTTCGGATTTTTCATTATAAAACATGAATCCGCCGCCATTGTTTTCCAGCCTGATAAACCAGCGGTTTGTTTCTATGGAAGCCGACGTGCCATTAAGTTTTATATCCTTAAAAATGAGTTTATCGGGATTACTATCGGGTTTAAACGGATTCATGCTCTTTATTTCATCCGATAACACCCCGTTGCTGTATGAATTCATCAGTAAAAATATGCAAAGTCCGTACAGAATAAAAGCAATAACCCATTTAACCTGCTTTTTAGATATTCTCCACAGCAGAACACAAAATACAGGAAATGTAACAACAATGGCAAGGTAACCCGCCCTGGACATAGAACCGGCGGTTAAAAAGAATGCCGCACCATAAAACAATAACAGGCAGGCAATTTTCCTTGCATGATTCGTTTCAATGATTACCAGCATCATGGCAAGCGTCAGTAAAACAGCTCCATAAGTACCTACGTAGTTTGTGTTCCCTATCGCAGACGATATGGCATAGGGTTCTTCCATCGAAATAACTCCTGTAAATTCCAGAACACCCGGAATTGAAACCAAAACAGCTGCAACCAGTGTCATTTTCAGTATTACAACCATCTTTTCGATACCGGGGACCAGGTAATATGAGAAAAGAAGGATGCAGCAATAGCACAGCTGCGTAAGACCTCCTTCATACATGTCTACAATACCGAACAATGCTGTAATCTTATAATCTGAAAAACATATTGACAGCAGCAGGCAAACACAATAAGGAACAAGAAGATACAGTATATTCGGAAACCTTTTGTCCTTATCCTTTTGGAACAGGAACACAATGAGCAGCAAAATGGCCGAAAGATAAAGCAGGAGTGCTTTAATCAGGCAATAATAATCGTCAAACCATTGGGTGTTCAGCAATACCTTCCTCATCTCTTCATTGTGAAAGACCCGGATACGAAGTTTTGCCAGCGGAATAAGCACCGTTATTATTACGTACGGGATATATCGGCATATTTTCAGTTTATCCGGGCTGTTTCTTTCGATCAAGCTATCCATACAAACCTCTAAACGTTAAAATACAGTCAGTGTATATTTATGTTTATAATATAACATACCCTTCGTTATTCGTATACTTCAACGTTCTTCCCGGATACAGCCTCCCGGGTTCAATCATAAGCCCGTCTTCAGGAATAATAATATTGCTGGTTTCATTTGGTTTTTCTATATCCAATGATTTTAACCAATAAATTGGTAGTTCTTCGTACAGCATGGGGTTCTTAATAATAACAGCAGTCAAACCTGCCAAATTTTAAATAAACCCTGTCCTCACAAGGGGACAGGGTTTTATGTGCCGAATACTTTTTACAATACCATATTGATTTTACCGGCATTCAAATAAGGTTTTCATGTAAGTTCAACGCTTATATATCAACATTCAACGACGTCTATGGTTAATTCCGCTTTCTCCAGACCATTTCCTTCTATCGTTATATTCACCCTGCCCGGATAATCAGCAGCCTGAATGTAGGCACACAGCAGGCCATAATAGGTACGGCGTTTATTACTTCTTCCCAATGTATGATCCAGCGGGTTGCCGTTATCCATAGCCAAAAGCTTTCCTGCTCCGGTTACCGTAACTGTCAGTTCATCTTCTGCCAGGATTGACAAATTCCCATCCTTGTCAAGCAACGAAATCTCAATATGTGCTACATCCCGCTTGTCAGCCTTTAACGTCTTTGTGTCTGCCTTTGCACAAATTGCTGCAGGTACACCCACGGTTCTGACAGTATGACTTGCAATCTCATTTCCTTCACGGTCATAACCAACCGCCTCCAGAACACCGGGTTCATAAGGTACATCCCATGCAAGGAAAAGGTCGTCGGTATTGGGGAATGGTTTTGATAAATCAAAGTTTGGCCAGTAATCTATTCCCCTGGCCGGGTATAAATATGCTTTTTCGCCATAGCTTTTACCGTTAAGGAACAGCTCGACACTGGCACATGAAGTATAACAAAGGACAGGGACGATGGTACCGGGCTCAACATCCAGGTTCCAGTGGGGGAATATATGTACTGTTGGTTCATTTCTTTTCCAGATGCTCTTATAGAAATAGAACGCATCGGTGATGAAGCCTGCCATATCCACTATTGCACCTTCGGAACCTCGTCTTGGATATGTTGCTTCTCCCATGTAATCTACTCCGGTCCAGTAATATGCTCCGGCTATGTAATCTCTTGTTTCAATAAAGCGAATATATTTTGCCGTTTCAACAGGCGCTGAATAATATGGTAAATGCCACGGACCTCCATTTCCGCTTCTGCGTTTAACGAACCGGTATTTGCCGCGGGAACCGTGAAGCACTCCCGTTTCGGTAACAAGCATGGCCCAGTCCGGATGCTTTACTTTGTCCGGTTCATGGAATAACTCTGCCCGGTCTTTCCAAAGGTTAATCCAGTTTAATCCCTTTAAGTCCTGTTCAGCAAGGAAAGCTTCATAGGTATATTCACTGTTCAATGCAAGCATATTTGTGCCCTGTGTAACCGGACGGGTGGGATCAATACGGTGGCACATTTCTCTCAGGTGTCTCATTAGTTCATAACCGTTAACATCGTATACTTCCTCTACTTCGTTTCCTGCAGACCATGCTATAACGCATGGATGATTTCTGTCCCTTTTCATAATGATCTCTACATCAGCCGCATGCAACTCTTCAAATCTTTCGGCATAGCCATGACTGACAATCCCCAATTGGCCCCGGGCTTTGCTGTTCTTCACGTGTGTCCATTCATCAAAAAATTCATCCAGCACATAAAAACCCATTCGATCCATCAAGTCCATCAGTTGAGGATCACATGGGTTATGTGCGGTACGGATACCGTTAACACCGCATTCCTTCAGCTTTCTCAACCTGCGCTCCCATACCTTTACCGGAACTGCGGCACCCAGCGCACCTGCGTCATTATGTATGGCCATGCCGTTAATCTTTTCACGTAAATTATTGATAATAAATCCTTTTTCGGGATCAAACCTTATGGTACGAATACCAAAGGGAGTTTTATAAGTATCCACGACAGTACCGTTTTTCACGATAATGCTGACAATGTCATACATATATGGTGTGCCGGCGCTCCATAAAACAGGATTCTTTATCGTGACATTCTGCTTAATTGTAACTCCCTTGCATGCCGCACCGATTAATATTTCATCTTCCACCTGGGCCCAGAGTTTTCCATCCTGGTCACATACCTTTGAAATCAGCCTGACCTTTGCATCTTCATCTCCATCGTTGTCTATCTCGGTACGGATGGTCAACTGAGCCACTCCGTTTTCAATACTGTCGGTGGTAATATATGTACCAAAAGAAGCAACATGAACTTTATCGGTAACTCTCAACCATGCATCGCGTGTAATACCACTGCCTGAATACCAGCGGCTGTTAGGCTGCTCTGAATTGTCAACACGTACAATTACCAAATTGGGTTTTCCGAATTCAACGTACGGTGTGATATCGTATTCAAACGGAGTATACCCGTAGAAATGCTTTCCCAGAAAATGACCATTAAGCCAGACAGAGCTGTCTTGATATGCACCTTCAAAATGCAATGTTATGGATTTATTCTTAAAATTCTCGGCCAGTATAAACCCTTTCCTGTACATGCCCACACCGAAACGCCAGTTCATCGCTTTTGTAAGCGGATCTTCCCCGGTGGCCGGATAATCCATGCACCAGTCATGGGGCAAGTCCACCTGTCTCCATTCTCCTACTCCCCGACAGGCGTCCTCATAAGCCAAATCCCCGAAATGAAACTGCCAGTCCAGAGAGAATAATTGCTCCCTATCATTGCTTTCGTATTTGCATATCATGGTTCTTTCCTCCTTAAAGCTTTTGATATTAAACAGCGTAACCCATTTATTCTCCCGTCTCCTTTGCAGCGATTGATTTTATACCCCGCTGCTGAGCCTGAACTTCGATGGCTTAGAGCATCATACAAACCTTTTCCCAGGCACGGAAAAACGGCCGGCCATTTTACATCCGCATTTACCAATATACTGTGATTACGTCCCGGAATACGTTGTATAAAACACCCAAGATGTAAATCAACAGAAGTACCGTTTTCATCCATATACTTCCCGGAGCCATCAATTAACAATGCACCGCTATAAAATTGAAAAACACTGTCTATGTTACCTTGATGGCAGTAGTTCTTCCATAAAATCCGCAGCTGACGACACCATTTTTGGAATCATTCCCAACAGTATCATAAACACCCGTTGATTCGGAGAAACGCTCGGATTGACCTTTCTAATGCAAATATAAGCTTCGCACCGAACAAAATCAATAAAATCAAACCATTAAAAATCTATTCTTTTTCTCTTACCTTTATTTCATTAATGGACGCAAAACACGAAACTAAGTATTATGCAGCTTTATATATTAACCGGTCACAACTTGCCATTACTGCTGAATAAATGTTAAAAAAACCGTGGGCTGTTTTGCAGGAACAAGTTATATCAGGGCCAATCGGTTATAATATGCGAACTCTCAACAAGCCCCCCTGATTAACTCACCGAAAATCAAACAAACTTTTGCTCCCCAAAAGTATCCTTTCTCTAATAAGCGTCATTATCTTTGGCTTCCATATTTAATTCTATAAAATTAAAAATAAATTTGCCATCATTCAATCTTAGGATTCATAGCAATTTATTACTGTTCTTTTAAATTAAAAAGGTTCCGATCCTTTCACTTATATCAAAATTACGCTAAACTAATGAATAATAATTGCCGAATTACTTAATAAGCATTTTTGTTAAAACTGCTGTTATAGTGTTCTTATACATCCATGAAAATTGCCAATTTGCTCAATATCCATTTTGATGATATAATTAAAATTGAAAGTTTGCATAAATTCCGATTAATACCCATTTGCGTTGATATTCAGATGTTAAGAATTATTAATGCGGTGCGTGACAATGAAACTTTTGCTGGTGGAAGACGAATTCTATACCATGGAAGGAATATTGAAATCAATTAATTGGGAGTCACTTGGAATCAGCGAGGTATTGACTGCCGATGACGGCAAAAAAGGCCTTGAACTGGCTAAAAAACATGCTCCTGATATTGTTCTTACTGATATGTACATGCCAAAAATGGATGGTGCCGTTATGGCAAAGAGTATCAGAAATTTCCTGCCAGACTGCGCCTTCATTTTTATAAGCGGCTATTCTGACATTTCTTATTATAAATCTGCCATACAGGTATCCGCCATGGAATTTATCAATAAACCCATAATAATAGATGAGCTTGTCAGAGTTTTGGAAAAAAGCGTTAATTACGTCAAGGACAATACAACAAAAAAGCATTGTTACTTCAACTATAAAAGTAACGAACTGGCTTTATATATTATCAATGAGAATGCGGATAATAAAAAACTCATTGATATGTGGATAAACTACGGCATGCCGTACAGTGACAATTACTTTTATCACACCATGCTTTTAAAACTTGGTAATACAGGCAATGACTTTGTTGAAATAAGCAAACTTGCCAGGGTACTGGGAATAAGCGTTGCCATCGGATGTACAGAAACCGGATTGGTTATACATGCTGCCATTCCTGCTAAAAACAATTACTTTTTAAATACATTTTCCAGAGGTATACTGAATAAGTACAATAACGAATTGGATTACCTGACTGTAGGAAAACCCGTCAGAAATCCTGTTGAATTAAGGGACTCTTATCTTGATGCCGCCAATCTGATAAAACTTAGATTCTTTTATCCGGAAAGACACTTTTTTACTTTTGAAGAAAAAACCTCATCGCTTGTCGGCGAGTTTGACCCTGTCAATGAGATAGCCCAATTATTGTATTGCAACCCGCCATCCAAGGCAAAAGAATGGGTTGAATACCAGTTTGAAAGGATACGAAGCAATCCTGGCACCCCTGTTGAAATGATAAAATATTGGGGATACAGAATGTGTACCGAGTTATATTTTCTTTTGAGCCGGTTAAAAGAAGTAAATGTAAAAAAACATGCAATTCATGCCAATGAAACCAAGCTATGGAAAGAAGTATCATCCCTGAAAAATTTGGATTCACTTAAGAATTTTGTCCTTGAAATAATCAGTATGTTTGAATGTTCACAGGCTGACGAGAAGCATTCACCCATTGTATGGAAAGTTCAGAGATATATATATAATAACCTTTCCAAACCCTTGTCCCTGGAAGAATTGGCGAAACATGTGAATCTTTCGGTAACCTATTTATGTTCCCTGTTTAAGGATGAAACTGGGCAAACCATCAATAATTACATTCTTGACGTCCGTATTCGCAGGGCAAAACTCTTGCTGGAAGCAACAGATATGCATATAAATGAAATTGCTGCAGCTTCAGGTTTTTCCAGCAGCAATTACTTTATCAAGTCCTTTAAAAAGATTACCGGAGCTACGCCGCAGGATTACAGGAACAAACATAGGGTAATGTAAAAATCTTTATAAGGGGTGTACGTAATTAAGCATGAAAATCAGGAGAAAAATACTGCTCCTATTGACAATATCAGCTATTCCGGTTATTATCCTGTCATTTTTAATATACCACAATATTACAAAAAATCTCATCGAATCCCAGCTTTTCAAGGCAACTCAAAGCTATAACCAGGTTAAATCATTTTTGGATTACAGGCTGGAGCAAATTTTTATGGCAAGCCATATAATAGCTTTGGATTCACAGCTGAACGAAATACTGACCAAAGATCCCGCCACTTATCCGATAAGCATGCAACTGTCGGACATGTCGGTTATAAAAACATATATTGAGCAATTCCGAAGCAGGAATAATCTTTTTGATAATTTGCGCCTATATGTATCCGGAAGCTTTATATATTCAAATGATAATAAGATAATATACAACCTGGATGCATCCAGGGATACTCTATGGTATAAAAATACTTTCCGCGGCTGGGGCTGGTTAACATATAATCCCCCCGCCTATGTAGAAAATAATAATGCCTTGTCAATAGTAAGACCAATCAGGGACCTTAACCAGTTAAACCATTTTATTGGAGCGGTGCGTATTGATATATCGGTTAATGAGCTAAACCAAATTCTATCGAGAGCTAATATAACTTCAGGCTGCCTGTCTTATATAATGCTGAATGACAACCTTGTCGCAGCATCAGAGTATGAACTGCTGGAAACATTACAACTTGATAAAGAAAACCTGGAAACTGCATTGCTTTCGGAAAACAATATGGTAAGGCAAGTTATAAGCCGGGAAAATATATGGACATGTGCAAGCTATCTTAATAACACCGATCTCATATTGGTAACCGTACTTCCGGAACAAGAGCTGGCAAAGGAAATCCGTCTGATACAGACAAATTACATTATCGCTTTGTCATTGCTTTTTTTGTTGACCATTATTACCATTATGCCAATTATGACATCCATAACACAACGCATAAAACAGCTTGTTGACAAAATGAAACTTGTCCAGGAAGGAAATTTGGATGTAAAAATACACACCCGGCATCATGACGAAATAGGTATACTTGTTGACAATTTTAATTTCATGATTGAAAAAATTAATGAACTGATGAAAAAGCAATATATGCTTGGTCAGGAATTAAAGAGCGCTGAATTAAAGGCCCTGCAGTCGCAAATAAATCCCCACTTCCTGTATAATACTCTTGAGATGTTGGGCTGGATGGCGTATAAAAGCAAACCAAAAGAAATCCAGGCTATGACCTGCTCCCTGGCCCAGTTCTACAGGTTAAGCCTTAACCATGGAAATGATATTACTTCTGTATCCAATGAGCTGGAACTTGTTAAAAACTATTTATTCATCCAATCTGCACGTTTCCGGAACAATTTTTCCTATGTCATTGATGTTGAGGGTATCGAAGAATATTCAATACCAAAAATAACATTACAACCGATAGTTGAAAACTCAATTCTGCATGGAATTCTTGAGAAAGAGAACAAATGCGGTACAATTAAAATCAGGGGAAGGCTTAACAAAGACATAATCGTGCTAGTTGTTGAGGATGACGGTATCGGAATGGGTCAGGCACAAATTGATAAAATAATGAGATCGTACAGCGAATCAAACTGTACGAAAAATTACGGGCTTCGCAATATCGAAATGAGACTGCGCCTTTATTTTGGTATTAAGAAAGCCATTAAAATCAAAAGTAAACCCGGGGTAGGAACAAAAGTTATTATAACTATTCCGGCCATTCCATATCAAGCAATGTCCTGATGATTGTAAACTGTTTTCGGTTATCCTTACTATTAGCAGCATTTACTGTTTTTTTATCATGGAAACACAACTGATTCATCTTAGCACCTCCTTGATACCCAATAAACATATTTTCATTTTAACTAATTCCCAATGTCTTTTGAAACAGCATTTTCTATAAAACCTTCCAACGCTTCTGTCGGTGTTCCGTCGTTATTCCACGCCCCTTTATCATACGTATTCCAGCTGTAAATACACTGGGGTTCCCAGTAGAATACTCCCAATCCGCCGGCAGATTTTGATTTGCTCACCAAATCGGCGATAAAATTCCTGGCAGTTTTCCCTGAAGTATAATGCATACCTATTTCACAAATAATAACGTCTTTTTCATATCGTGATTTCATGTCCAGCATGTTTTTATAACACAATTCGTTTTTTGATTGCCAGTCGGATTCGGAAGGATAAAGTGACATTCCTATCAAATCAAAACGGGCGTTATTACCGGTAAGAGTATCAAAAAAAGAACGGTATGCCACTATATCATAACCATCTGACAAATGCACTATGGTTTTTGTCTTTTTGCTGACACTCTTTACAGCATCATGGCCCGCAGTTATAAGCCGGGCTAAATTAACATGGTTTTCAGGCATTCTTCCGAGAGGCCATAGCATGCCCTTGTTTATTTCATTACCAATCTGGATCCATTCGGGAGTTATTCCCTGTTTTACTATTTCCTGCATGAAATTTCGGGTATAAGTATAAACCCGGTCGCACAATTCGTCTATATCCATATCCGCCCAGGCTGAGGGCGTGTATTGTTTTCCGGGATCTGCCCATGTGTCGCTGTAATGCAGATCAATCATAACCCGCAATCCTGCCTTTTTCGCCCGTTTTGCCAAGGCGATTGTATGCTCCTGATCCATCAGCCCGTTTGAAGGATCGTCCGAGGGATTAACCCAGGATCTTATCCTTACTGCATTAATATTGTAATCGTTCTTCAGGATATCAAATATGTCTCTTGTTACACCATTTTTGTCCTTCCAGGTAATACCTTCCTGTTCCATTCCCAATACCCAGCTGATATCGGCTCCATTCGCAAAAGCACCTGTATACCTGTTTTGCTGAATAAGGTAAAATACCAGTAAACCTGTAAATACAGATAACATAATGGCCAAAGATATCCTGAAAACTCTCCTCATTCTTTTACTCCTTCTACTGTTTGTTATTTAACCGGAACACGCAGGGCAGTCAGACTATGCATTGGGATCATTGTATACTATTGAAGCTTGCCCGACCCGGCTTCTCAAACGGGTCCTTTTCCATGGGCTATTGGTAAGGCTGTATCCGGGAGCATCATCGAGTATTGCATGATGCGGTTTGCCTGCAAGAATATCCTTCGCATTCACTATAAAATCATCCACGTACCTCTTTGTAATCGGAGCTCCGTTATGTGAAGGCATGACAAAGTCATATTCATTTTCCCGGGCTTTCAACTTAATCATATTTTTCAGAAATGCTTCCACTGAATCGAGATTGTGAAGATTGGCCTGGCCTGAGTCAAACTCATCACCCGAAAACAAAAGCCTTTGCCCGTGGTCAAGGAATGCCAGGCTTCCCGGATGATGCGCAGGCGTGTGTATACATTCAACTTTTCTTCCGCCTAAATCAAAAACATATCCTTCCTCTATAGTTTCTATTTCATAATCGGGATAAGGCATGTTGGCCCAGAATTCAGGATCAACAGGCTCAAAACTTCTTCTGCAGTCCTTGACTGATTCAGGATGCATATAAGCTTTTGGGAACCAGGGATTGCCTCCCGTATGATCATAATGTCCATGGGTGTTTGCCACAATAACGGGTTTATCGGTAAGCCTGTCTATAATGTTCGGAAAATCTCCGCGGCCATATGTAGTATCAATCAATAATGCCTTCTCGTTCCCAATCAGCATAAAACAATACAATGCATTGCCATATTGAATATTCCAGGTATTCGGGAACACCTCCCAGTAATAGAAGTTTTCATCATTTGGTAGCCTTACCACCTTGAACCTGCCATGCATATGAATCCCCCTTTTGTTTTATCGTATCTGCTTACCAAATACCGGTCTAACGTTTACATAATCTCCCAGTAAACAACATTCTGATATTTTGTCAACCCTTCTTAATTTGAATCATTTATGTGCAGGTTCAGAATTTTTTATATCTTTTCCCTGCACCCATGCTTATTGATTTATCTTTACATAAATTATCGGCTTCCCGTACAAGGGAAGCCGAATTACAATGCCCGTTATGTCATTTTATCTAGTTGCAAGCCATGCATGATACTGATTCAAGAATTCTTCCTTAACCTTTTCCAGACCGGCCTGATACATGCGGCTTACCATCTCATCAATTGTGGCGTCAACATCATCAACCATACCGAGTTCAAGAACTGCCTGGTATTCATTGATTATTGATTCAATAGCTGCCATTTCGTTCTTAACAGGCTCCTGGTCGAATGAAAAACCATTTGTCGGAGGCAATACCATTCTGTCTACAAAAGTGGCGTCCAGTGCTACTTCACGAGGATCTCTGTCGGCCTGTTCAAGGAGATCGTTACGGCGGATACCCCAACCGCAGTTATCCCAAGGATAGTCGTCAGCCTTTGGTCCCAATGCCCTTTTACCGTCTTTGGTAGCTGTGTAATGTTCTCCTTCAATTCCGCCAACATACAGACGATAAACAGGAGTATAGTTCTTCATGATGTCAAGGAGCACACCGGCGCGATCCTGGTATTTGGACGCCGTTGCTATTGCCATTATGGCATTGCTGTAATTCTCAGCATTGACCCTGCTGTTCGGAGTCAGATCCCAGTACGATACCTTTGCACCGGGTATATTCTTTTCTGCCAGTTTACCATAGGTATATACTGTACCGTTCCATGCAATGCTGGCACCTGTTCCGTTAGCAAATGCATCATCGTCTGATACGGTATTTGAAAGAGCGTCCTGTGACCATGCACCGTTTTCAGCCAGGTATTTCATCCTCTTACAGAATTCACGGATATATGGTGAATCCCAGTACACAAAGAAATCATCATCATCGGGGAGGGCTCCGTTGTTCCAGAGATATGCAAACGGACCTATATTTGCATTCTGACCGTCAAAAATGTCATACTGCTGCCCCCATACACGTCTTAACTCAGCATTGTTGGCTGATGCAGCAATACCGAAGATACCGGATACCGGGGTTTCATTCTTGGCTATTGTAACGAGATAATTCTCATAATCATTCCAGCTTTTCAGTTCGGGAATGTTGTATTTTTCCCTCAAATCTTCACGGATAGCTACGAACTTGTGTTCCGGACTTATAACGTTCTTTGGCACACCGAAAATTTTACCGTTGATTTTGACCGAATCCCAGGATTCCGGGTGCTGGGTCTGCTTGGTCTGAGGCATAGCCCTGCTTAAAAATTCGTCGGTGATTTCAAGGAAAGCACCCTTGGCGGCTTCCTGGTAATAATAGTTCCACGGTGCTGTGAAAACCAAGTCAACATCTTCGCCACCGGCGAGAATAAGGCTGTACTTGGTAGAAATATCGGCCCAGTCAATAAAATTGAGTTTTAATGTTGTATTTATCTCCGGCTCAATAATCTTATTTATTTCAGCTACAACCCTGTCTTTGTCTTTTGGCGCTGCACCCAGCTGGTAAACATTAATGGTTACGCGCTTTGAAAAATCAACCTCAGGATAAAGTGCTGCAAGTCCTTCCTTGCTGCCTGTTCCCCCATTGGATTCTGAAGATTGGGTTGGAGTTGCATTGTTTGTCTTTCCGCACGCAGTTAATGCAACCGAGATTAACATAATCATTGCAATCAATAATGCCAATACCCTTTTACTTCTCATAATACAAAGTCCTCCTTTGACTATAAATTATTATTTAGAGCGGCCATGCCGCTTTAATAACACATTATTATCCTTTTACCGCACCAATTGTTAAACCTTTTACGAAATAACGCTGTACGAAAGGATAAACCAGGATGATAGGACCTATTGATATAACAGTCATAGCCATTTTCATAGATTCCATCGGAAGCTGGGGCACGGGGACGCCCGCTTTATCGGCAAGTTTTCTCAAGGCATCAACGCTGCCCAGCATACGTTGCAGATAATACTGAAGAGTGAATTTAGATTCATCATCGATAAAAAGCATGCAACTATACCAGTCATTCCAGAATCCCAATGCACTGAATAACCCTAATGTTGCTATCAAAGGTATTGACAAAGGCATAATCAGCCTTATATAAATCAGGAAATCATTAGCACCGTCTATTTTTGCGGATTCCGTTATGGCGTCCGGTATATCGCGTATGAACGACTTGGCAATAATCATGTTCCATACCGAAAATATACTTGGAAGAACCAAAGCTACCATATTGTTTTTAAAACCAAGGTATCTTACACAGAGTATATAGTATGGAACCAGGCCCCCATTAAACAGTGTCGTAAAGAAGAAAAAGAATGAAAAACCGTTTCTCCACGGAAAGTCCTTACGCTGCAGTACGTATCCCGTCATTGTAGCCATGATAACTGAAAGAAAAGTACCGATTATCGTTACGAATATTGTATTTCTGTAAGCTGCCAATATTGTCTCAGGATTTTTAAGGCACAGTTTGTAACCCTCAAGTGAAAATTTCGGGATATAAAGATTGAATCCTTTACTTATTATCGTGGCTTCGTCGGTAAATGACCCTACAATAACCAGATAAAAGGGAAATATACATATGACGCTTACCAGGAACAGAAGCACATATCCTACTATATTAAAAGCAATTACATCCGTGGAAAAATTCCGCTTACTTAATTTACTCATGGTAAAATCCCCCACAAAATTAATAAAGCGCATAATCGGGCTGGATTTTCTTTATAATCGCATTGAATATCAATATAGTAATAAAGCATACAACTGATTGATATAGCCCGGTAGCTGACGCCATACCAATATCGGCTGTCGACATTAACGCCCTGAATACAAACGTATCAATAATGTCAGTTGAAGGCAGAAGCTTCTGGTTGGACTTCACAAGCTGATAGAACAGCCCGAAGTCTCCCCTGAAAATTTGGCCCAACGAAAGTAACAGCATAATCATAATTGTAGGAACAAGTGAAGGAATGGTTATTCTGAAAATCTTTTGCCATATGTTTGCCCCATCAATATCCGCAGCTTCATACATTTCCTGGTCAATACCTGTTATAACGGCTAAATAAACTACAGAACCATACCCTAACCCCTTCCATGTTTTCAGGAATATCAATAAAGCAGGCCACGGATCGGGGTTGTTATAGATATTTACTCTCGCACTTCCCAAAGAAACCAATATATTGTTCAAAACGCCTTTTTCATAGTTAAAGATGTTATATACTATTGCCGCAACAACAACCCATGATATGAAATGAGGGAAAAACATGGAAGACTGTGCGATTTTTTTAAACTTTTTACCTCTGACTTCACTGAGTACGATAGCGAACAATATTTGAAAAAACATACCGACTATTATAAATGCAAGGTTGTATAATATCGTGTTTCGGGTTACCGGCCAGAGCTTGCCTGATATTACAAGGAACTTGAAATTGGTAAGACCTACCCATGGGCTTCCGAAAATACCGTCGGCATAACGGAAATTCTTAAAGGCAAGTACAATTCCTCCCATAGGCAGATATGAGAAAACAATTGTATAGAGTACGGCAGGAAGCAGCATCAGCAGCAAGATCCTGTTTTCGTACAGCAGTTTACCGATGGATTTGCTTGTATATTTCGACGCTGAACGTTTTAACATTAAGAAGTCCTCCTTTTGGATACGGATATATAAAGCATTTCAGAAAAAACCTCAAACGATTTTAGCGACCCAAAAAATGAACATATATATCATATTTAAGCCAACAATTCCTTATATATAAATCCGTTAGAATTTGATTAATGTCAAAACATCCAAAAAACAGCTCAAGTCAACCTGAAATTTTAGTATAATTAACCACATGAATATTTTATATTACTGAAAAAAAATATGCTATAACACAATCTTAAGATTCATAGCAAAATCTTATTGGATATTTTCACTGAAAAAACTTGCCTTATAGCGGTACAATCTGCCCTATATTACCCTATAGGCGTTAACGCTGCCATATACGTGAGCGCCATCTAATCCACATGAAAATACCCCTTGCCCATTCATCAAGCGCGAAAAACAGCCATATTGCAATTAATCCCGCTCCCGCGACAATTCCTGTAATATAAGCACCGAACACACTTATCAGCCACATGGATACAATGCCTGCGATAGCAGGGATACGGACATCTCCCACACCTTTCAGAGAGCTGCCCATAATATGGTTCATGGCTCTTCCCGGTTCCAGAATTGTATCGGCTATAAGTACTGCTGCAGCGAGGTTTAAAATAACCTCATTAGTTGTATACAACCCAATCAGCTGCTTTCCGAAAACAGCGAACAGGACAGAGATAATGAAATTTACTCCCATCGCCAGGCGAAGGCTTTTTATCACACGTTGATTCGCCTCCTCAAATTTGCCGGCACCTTTGAGATATCCTACCTGTATTTGCGTTCCCTGGCCAAGAGAAAGACTTACAACATATACAAACGAATTTATATTCGAAACATAAACCATTGCTGTAAGAGGTTCTTTTCCCAGGATATTAATGAAGCCGGTTATAATCAGTTGAGACGTGGAATATGAAATATATTCAACTGCAGACGGAATACCTATTTTGAGTATGTCCATTGCCAGATTCCATTCAAAATATCTCATGAATTTTTTAGGGAATGCAATTTCCTTATTGCTGAAAAGCATGGCTGTCAGCAATAATAATCCCAAAAGCTGGGATATTATATTGCTTACCGCCACTCCGGCAACTCCCATTGAAGGAACTCCGAAAGGTTGATATATAACAAGCCAGTTACCCACGATATTCAGTATGTTTATCCCAAATGAAACCAGCATTGGTTCACTGGAAAAACCGAAACTTCTCATTATGGCGGACATGGTCGCTATAAGGGCCTGTAAAAATGACCCTCCACCTACTATCAGCACATATGTACGTGAATATTCAAACAATTCTTCTTTCAACCCCATCATCAGAGAGAAAGGTTTAGCAATAATTATGGTTATGATGCTGGAAATAACACCAATTACCAAATTTGAGACCAGCGCAGTAGAAGACGCTTTTATTGCTTTATCACGATCCCCGGCGCCAAGACTCTGGCTTACGGTAACTGTTGCTCCAAGACTTATGATCCCGTACGCCATCACTAAAACACTTATCATCCTGTTTGCAACACCTACCGCTGCAACCGCGTCGTCTGAAAACCTGCTCAGCATGAAAACATTAACATTTCCCAGAGCTATTCTAAGTAATTGTTCAATAAATATGGGCCAAGTGAGTGTAAAAATTCTGTAACGCTTTTCCAAGCTAATCCCCCCGACTTTAGCATAAACTTCCAGCGCGAAACCCGGATATGGAAAAAAAAGCTCACCATAAAAACAGTTCCCCTGGTTCAGGTCAACGCATAATCAGTTGTGCAGACTGTCTGATACAGACTAGTGCCAATTCTAAAATTAAGGCGGAGCAGTACTCCGCCTCCTGGTTTTATTTAAATTTACTCTGCCTTAAGGTTTATAACTTTTTCCTTCATTCCTTCAGATGTCAGCTTTACCTTTATATTCCCCCTGCCGTCGGCCATTATCATTGCCAGAAGCCTTCCGGCCAGCATTTTACGTTCCGGTGAGCAGTAAAGTGTGTGATCAAAAAGGTCTCCTGAATCCATTCCAACCAAATGGGCAGGTCCTTCTACTTCGCAACGTACAACAGGAGCTGCGGTAGGTACCAATAATCCGTTTTCGTCCACAGCTGAAATCTCAATGTGAGAGACTCCGTCAATCTTAATTACCTGTTTGTCGGCTTTCGCCTCTAAAGCCACCGGTTTTCCTGTTGTTCTGACTACGGTTTCAGCAACGGCTTTCCCGTCAATATAACCCACCGCTTTCAATTCACCCGGTTCATATGGAACATCCCATACAAGATGCAGATCATGGGTTGTGCAGTAGAACCTCTTCCAGTCAAGCCAGTGCTGCCTGCAACCATAATTCGGGCACTGGTATCCCCTGGTTCCGACAAACCGGCCATTGATATAAAGCTTCACCTCTTCACAGCTGGTATATGCCACCACCTGCTTGAATACCCCTTCTTCACCTTCCCAGTTCCAGTGAGGCAGAAGATGAAGTGTTATTTCGTTCTTGTTCCATATACTCCTGAAGTAGTAATATGTATCCTTAGGAAAACCGGCAGTATCTATAGGCCCGCTCATAGAGCCCCGGCTTGGCCACGGTGCCTCTCCAAGGTAATCAATACCCGTCCACAGGTAATCACCGGCGACAAAATCACGGCTTACGGTATATCGCCACAACAACTCATGGTGAATGGTTGCACCAATATAATTCCTTTCAGGACGGTAATCACCACGGAATGAGCTCCATGCCGCGGGATTTTCCGATCCACAGAAACGGCGCTGAGGGAAAAGCTTTCTGTCTTCATCGTACAGCGTTTCGGCTCTCTCCCTCCAGCGCCCGACATAATTATAACCTACAACATCCAGCTCATTTTCAAACTCGCGGTAAGCAACACCCGTATTTCCGGCGACAATATTGTCACATGCGCTGGTAACCATGCGGCTTGGATCCTCGCGGTGGCATATGTCACGCAGGAATTTCAGTATTTCTATTCCCTGACGCGATGACTGCTCGGGTATCTCATTCCCGATACTCCATAATATAACCGAGGGATGGTTCCTGTCACGGCGCAGCATGCTAAGAAGATATTCTTCGGCATGCTCGCTGAAAAACTGGGATGAACCATAAGCAAGTTCTTCACTGTAATAATTTAAATTCTTGTTCTTTGTAAGGAGCCATTCATCAAATGCCTCATCCATTACAAGGAAACCCAGCTCATCACAGAGGTCAAGAAACTCGGGTGCAGGAGGATTATGTGCACACCTGATACCATTACATCCCATCTCCTTTAAAGTGAGCAGCCTTCGTTCCCATGTTTCCCTGTACCCGACAGCACCTGTCAGACCACAGTCATGATGCAGGCACATTCCTTTGATTTTAACAGGTCTGCCGTTAAGCAGGAAACCTTTATCGCAGTCAAAGGCGGCGGTGCGGATTCCTATTCTTGTTGTTACAGAATCAACAGGATTTCCATTAATGATGACAGTGCTTTCAAGGGTATACAAATAAGGATCGGTATCTGTCCAAAGATGAGGGTTGTCAATTACGGGAGTTACCAGTGTTTTCCCGCTGGCACCCGGCTTCAGTGATATTGGTGCTCCCGAATAACTGACCTGCCTGCCTTCGTTATCATAAATTCGATGAATTACCCCGGCATTTACATGTACGTCGCTCTCATTGATTACTCCTGCACTGATCTCGAGAACTGCCTTGTTAAGATCTTCATGAATGCGTCCGGTAAAACAAAACACACTCCACTGTTCAAAATGAACCTTTTCATATATATCGAGCCAAACGTTGCGGTAAATTCCCGAACCCGAATACCAGCGGGAATTCGGTTGCAGTGAATTGTTGACCCGGACGGCTATAACATTGTTCCCTTCCCGCAAACCTTCGGTTAAATCTACTGAAAAGGAACTGTAGCCATATCCGCATCCTCCAATCAGCTTTCCGTTAAGATAAACCGAGGAATCCATATAGATACCGTCAAACATCAGTGAAACCTTTTTACCCTTCATATCCTCACTGAATGTAAAATGTTTGCGATACCACCCAATACCCGTAAGGGCATATCCTCCCCCTCTGCCTGAAGGGTGGTTTTCGTCCACAGGATATTCAACGCTCCAGTCATGTGGAAGATTCAGCCGCTGCCAGTCTTTGTCGTCCAGCTCTGTCTTGAATCCTTCCGGTTGTTCTCCCAGTTTAAACAACCAGTTGTGGTTGAAACAGATGTGTTTACGTAAAGTGTTATTCATAATATCTCCCCCAGATTTTATTATGATGAAATGATAATTATATGCCCATGGATGAAACATGTAGTAAAAAATCCGATAAATATGTAATAACAAAACCATACTACAATATATATCATCTAAATCCAATGATAATATCTTAAGAATTAAAGCAATATTTTACTATGATTGTGAAAAACAATGATTTAGTATCTGTATTCCACAGCCCGGAGACTTAATTCCTTAACACAGAGTTCAGGAGCTTCCATGGAATTTTTACCGGTTGCATTCCTTATAGTTTATATTGCTTTAGGGGAATTAACAGTTAATAAATTAGATGTGCTGAGAGCTCCGGTTATTTTCTTTGTATTCTGGGTTGTTTCCCCGGAAAAATATATGGATAACAAGGAAGAAATCAAACCGGTACGAAGAGAACTGCTGTTTTGGGCAAACTGTGCGATAGTATCGGTTATTCTATACATATATATGAAAAAGACAGCTTTCATTCTTATTGCCGTATATTCTTTGGTATTTTTGATAATAGGAAGCGGAAACCGTTTCAATGCAGAACAGAACGGATGAAACAAACCATCAAATCCATTTGATAAACGCTGTTTTATCCCTGCTGTTAAACCCGCATTTTTCGTAAAACCTTAACGTATTTTCATTTTTCGAGCCGGTAAGAAGCATGACTTTATAACACCCGCTGTTTCTGGCAATTTCAACGGCTTTATGCATCAAAGCACCGGCATATCCCCTGCACCTGTACTCCTTATGCGTTACGACATTTTCAATCAAAGCATATGGCCTCATGCCGCGGGTAAGGTTTTTTACAACAACCAGGGTTACGCTCGATACAATTTTACCTTCCACTTCCCCGACCAGAATATGATAGTTCGGGTCGGCAATAATTTCGTCCCAGAGCGAAACAAGCTCCGGAGTTTCCGGGAGCTTTTCACTTTCGTGCAGATGAAGGTACAATTCCTGCAATCCGCCAAGATCGGGTTTTCCGGCTTCCCTGATTATCATGCTTCACCACTCATTTCTCAAAATCCTTATACAGCAAGCTGGGCTGTATGCCCGTATTATTCTGGTATTTCCCTTTATAGTACTTTTCATAATCGCCTTCAATCGAATGATAATATATCTGGCAGATTTCGACTCCTGCATATATCCTTACAGGCTGAACGCAATGGATTTCAAGTGTCCAGTAGCCGCTGAACCCGACATCACCGAATCCCGCAGTCACATGGATAAAAAGCCCCAGCCTTCCAACCGATGAACGCCCTTCCAGCATCGGAACGTACCCCTCGGTTTTTGTATACTCCAATGTTCTTCCCAGATACAGCCTTCCGGGTTCCAGCACAAGCCCGTCTTCAGGTATAATAATCGTCCTGGTTTTGTTCGGCTTTTTCATGTCCAGTATATCTTCCTCATAAACCAGAAGCTCATTATGGAGCCTCAGGTTATAGCTGTTGGGATTCAGGCATTTCTCATCAAAAGGATCTATTACAATTTCCTTGCCAATATGCTTTTTAATTTCAAGTCCCGAAAGTATCATTCAAACCGCCTCCATTGGTTGTTCAGCTGATATTTAATATATCACAGAACCCGTTCTTTCACCATCCTTAAATACTCCCTTATTCCGTCTTCTTCATCCTGCCGGTAGTTAAAACCGAAATGATCGGCTACAGCCGACGCCAGTGTATGGAACAAGTCACACATCGTATCAACCGCTGCCCAAATATCGGCATAATCGCTGCCCGAAAAAGTTGCGGCATATTGTGCATACAGTTCCGGAGGCAGATATTTCTTATAATATTTTCCGCCCTTTCCTGTGCTGATATTGAATCCATGCTGTGTGCCTACATAATAATCAATCATGTCGTTAAGCTCAGCCCTGACCACGTTATTCAGCATATACATTACATATGGCAGTTCATCCCGCGCGATGCCTTTTGCTACGTTGTTCAGGCACCACCAGAAATTATTGCAGCAGGAATAATAGTAAAGCGGTGAGGGCGGCTTTATATGCCAAAGTTTGTCGCTGGGCGCAGGCAGAACCGGCAAAAAGCCGTTCCCGTCATCTTTATCAAGAAGGACAACTGCAGGCTCGCCGTTATCCACGTATTTTGAAAATTGGAAGTCCAGGTCAATACGGGTTCCATCAGGAAAAATCATCATGTAGTTAAAACTGCCGTCTCCTTCCGGATAACGCATAGTTTCAGGCATCTGCATAATCAGGGGTTTGCCGAAGCGCTCTACAACCCATGCATGATTATTATAAAAAGGCGTAATGTCATCAACAAAATAGATGATATCGTAATCCTGGTAGATATCCTTCGGTACGGCAGGGTTCGCCCGCGAGCCAACCAACAGAACCGCCCGGATTCGTTCGTCAGCTTCAGCCACACTTATAATCAGGTCCGTTATTTCCTGCTCAGTCCGCAAAATTAAGCCACCTTTCCATCCGGTTATATATTGCCCGATCGCCGTCTCTCAGGCATATTCCACTCAACCGGGAAATTGACAACCAGGAATTCAGCAGAATACATCCGGTTTTACATCTGTCATGTAGTATCAAATCCTCTTCTTCCCCTAAATTCCTCTTGCCAATTTGCTTCATAATACATCGACACTGCAAGTTTTTTACAACTATAATATCATAATTTTTTCCGCAGGTAAAACATCACAACGTGCGGCTACAGGCGGCAACAAACTCACCGCTTCTTTCCAGCATTCCTGCAAAACCCGGATAAGGCTCATAAGGCAGTCAAGCACTGATTTCCTTGATAGTGAGGTATCTTTTTCCAACTCCATCATAGGTTCAGCTGCTTGCACTTGAATATTTCCGTATCCCTCTTTTTATTGCCATTGCGGAAACCAGGAAAAATACCAGCCCGGAGACCAATGCACAGGCTGCATCGGTGATATTGCCCTTGTTCAGAAGTATCGATGCAGGAACATTTGCCAGCGGAACTGTTGGTATAAGAAAGACAAAAGCATACATTGCTGCTTTATATGAAAATATCTCTTTCGGTTTTTCAGATATAGCCATCAATATGAAATAAATCCCGGTCAGGCTATAAACTTTGATATACCTGAAGGCCAGGGAATATATCATCATCATGAATGAAATCAATATAATTTCAGCGTTTGCCATGAAAATCATAAAAAGTATCATATTGAGCCACGTGATGCTGATACCCGCCGAACCAATTTTTATGCACAGTATAATTACAGGCGCTGTTAATGACAGGAAGCTTGAATAATCCACCGTACCGGTATTTACCTGGAAGATTATGCCGACGGGCTTTACAAGCATCCTGTCAAAGCTGCCGTCCGAGATACTTCTGATGAACTTAAGGTGATTCGGGTTTATCAATCCGCGGTATACCTGGTTTACTATCATTGAAGTACAGTACAGGATAACCATTTCATCCCCAGACCAACCCGCTATGGAATCTACATGTATATATATAAACTCAACGCATAATACACCCAATACCGTATTTATTATGCTTTGCAGCAGCATAAGCAAAAAATTCGCCCTGAATATCACAACCGACATAAATGACAGTTTTATCTGCTCTTTTAATATATTAAGGTAATACATTCAACCCCTCCTCATCCGCCGATTGCCGAGTATTTTTTTACTCCCGCCTTCCAGACAATCGAATTCAGCACGATAAAAACAAGAACCCACGATATGTAAACAACCAGCAGGGAAACTCCTTCTGTAAAAGTGATCTGGTTCATATAAATCTTGGCCGGGATGTAACTGAACACGGCAAACGGCATAAATTCCAATACCCTGACACTCCAGCGCGGAAAAAAATCCAGCGGCATGAACATCCCTGAAAGAAAATTCAGTATAACAGCGAAGGACCACATAACAGCCTGCGCCTGTTCAAGCCAGAAGGCCATCATTCCCAGGAGGAACCATATAAGATGGCTGATTACCGTTGATGTCAAAAGGTGCAATATCAGCAGGATAACTGAATGAACTGATATATCCCATGTCAGATAGCCTGTGAAAAATGGAACGATTAAAAGCAATAACAAAAACTGCTTCAAGAATTCAAACAAAGCACTGGAAAGATATTTCCAGTATAAAAACATGTTTATACTGTGCGGTTTTATGAGGGCTTTGCTCAGCTCCCCGCTTTTTATCAATCCAGAAATTTCAAAGCCGCCGCCGTTTAATATGAATGTACGGAACAGGCTTGATACAACAAAAAATGTAATCATGTCTGTAATTGTATATCCATTGATAACTTCAGTCCGGTTGCTTCGGTAAATAACCATCCAGAAAAGTATCGTAACAAGCATGCTTATATTGGACATAACCAGGCTCAATACAGTGTCAAACCGGTACTGAAGCGATGACACCAGGTACAGTTTAAAGCTATACAGGTATTTCCGCATTTACATCACCATCCCTTGCCATAACCTGGTTGATGATATTTTTAAAAGGTATATTGGTTAATGAAATATCCACCAGGTTCCTGTTTTGGTTAATCAATTCAGCTACAATATCCCGGTATTGTTCTTTTTTGATTATCAATTTCAGAGAATTATCCTTAACCTCAATGATTTCTCCGTATTTTTCAAATTCATTCGGATTAATTGTCTGATCAAACACCAGCTGCAGGACTTTGTTCGACGAATACAGCCCGGATATTTCGTTCATGGTACCGTCAAATATCTTGTTTCCTTTTGACAATAGGATAACCCTGTCACATGTTTCCTCGATATCATCCATATAATGGCTTGTGATTATTATAGTTGTTTTCCTTTCTTCCCTGTAATCGCGCACGAATTTTCTTATGGCCAGCTGGCTGTTTAAATCCAGCCCGATTGTAGGTTCATCAAGGAAAACAACTTCGGGTGAATAGAGAAAACTGTTTATAAGCTCCATTTTCATGCGTTCACCCAGCGAGAGGCGGCGAAGCTGAATGTTTAATAAATGCTTTACATTCAGCATCTCCGACAACATGTCCAGGTTTTTTCGATATAGTTCGTCGGGTACCTGGTACACCAGTTTTTGATACCTGAATGTATCAACGGCGGGCAGATCCCAGTTTATTTCACTTTTGTTGCCCATGACAAAAGCTATCTTTTTAAGAAAATCACGCTTTCTATGTGTTGGAGTATAATTTAAAACAGAAACCTCGCCCGACGTGGGATACAGGATGCCTGTCAGCATCTTCAGCGTTGTAGTCTTGCCGGCACCGTTTTCTCCAAGCAAACCGACAATTTCGCCTTTTTCAATAGTCATGTCAAGATTGTTGACAGCGTTTTTATACGTATATCTCCGGTTGAAAAAGTCCTTTATTGAATTTTTCAGTCCTTCCTGTTTTTCATGGATTTTATATGTTTTGGACAGTTTTTTTGCGCTTATCGCCACACTCATTTTTTGACCCCTTTCCTGCTATAAGAATTTTCTGATTCAAATACACAGTAACCATCAATAAAATAAATGTTAACGCCCACCAGCCAGGTTCCTTTAAGTTTCCAAATAAAAAACTGCAGATGAATAGCCCGGTTTTCACCTGCAGTTTTATACACAAATCTCAACAAGGTAAAGTCATATATCACATGCCGTTGCTTTGATACATTAAATAAATCCATAACAAAAAACACCGTGCAGTTAAGCACGGTATCATTTTTTGCATGCAACCAACAGCATTTCTTGATTTAACTGTTTTTTACAGCAAGGACGAAATACCGCTATTCTTAACCTGACAAAACTGAAAGCAGCACAAAAACAACACCCATACAGGGTTGAAAAATGCCTTATTCAGTTATTCAATTACTCAAGTTAAGCATTCGCCGGCATTGGACTCCCTCGCTCAAATAAAATTCACCAGAATTATAGCACGCCTGTTAAATTTTTGCAATCAGCTTGAATAATTCAGTATTAAACGGTATACTACAAGTCATATTGACCGGAAAAGCGGCATTAATTCATTTTACTTGAGATACATAACCTTTCTTCCGTTTTTATCAGTATTCATAATTAAACTGCATATGCCGGAACAGATTTCATTTTTCCCGGGAGTGTTCCGATATAACACGGCATCCTCCGGGCACGGTGCAAGTGTTTCCATTCCACCATAATACTGTTGTCATATTACTGTTTAACCAAACTGACATTGTCATGCATCACTCAATGCTCCATTCAAATATATTTACAAACCGCTCCCCCGCTTGATAAAGGTCATGCCACCCGGGAAGGGGTGCCTTGCGGATGAATTTTGCACCAAGCTTTTCACATGTGCGCCTGGAGGCTATATTAGTATGTTCGTTCGTAATCAGTACCTTTTTCATTCCATGGGCACGGATAACCGGTGCAAGAAGACGGCAGGCCTTTTCGGCATAGCCATGCCCACGGTACTGCTCGTCTACGCCGTAACCGATTTGTCCTCCATAATACAGTCCGTCGGTATAGCCTATCCGCAGGTTAATCTCACCGACACGGCCACCGTCGCGGCGAATTTCAAAATCGTATGCCGGAACCCACTTCTTTTCAGGTATTGCAGGCCTTTTCCTGTAACAACAAAGCTCAATTTCGCCGTCTGTCAAACCGGGTACATCGATAAAATCATCAAAAACAACAGGCAGCGAATTGTAATAAGCAATTTCCTGATGAATTTTCCACCGGATATATTCATCAGCAATTTTAGTGATAAACCCATCAATAAACTCCGGTGTAAAAGCCGCTGAAGGTTCGGTATTGTTATCATTATGCCATTTATTGCTCACCCTGATGAAATCTTTCAGTTCAGCCGCAGTTGCGCCGGGTATTTTTCCATACCCGGAAGCATCGAACAACTCCATTTGATTCCATATTGCTTTTGCCCAGTCGGTATGATGGAACGCATAACTGCTTGCAAGGGTTATTTCATTACGATATTTTGTAAACCAATCCCCGTCGGTGGATTTTATAAATTCATCCCTGGCAAGAGTATCCCACCGCCAGTCGGTGTATAAATGCAGCAGGATACCTTCACTGAAATCATCCGACGGTGATGTGCTGCGGGCAAGCTCCGCCAGCGCTTCAGACCTGTCCTGGAGATTCCGGAAATGTGTAATATCTTTGTCCTTCCAGTTCGACACCGCATCGGGCGCTATATTTCCTATATAAAACAATATACTCCCCTCGGACTTGACCTTACGTGCCATAAGTATATGAATCATTGATCCGGGCATTGAAATCTCCCCCTTGTCTTGCTTAAATTGAATAACCACGCATGATTCCCGTGTGAAACCAAATGCTGTTTCAAAATCTTAAATCCCGTCTCAGGTATTTTCTTTATTGCTCTCCAGAGATATATATTTAACAAAAACATATTAATGCAAAAACCCCACAGAACCACTTTTAGTGACTCCGCGGGGTAAAATTCCACGTGTAGGGCCTGATTGCCCCTATGCAGCTCGAGCCGTCGCTCTTATGCATACTCACCGTTTTGGATATTATTACATAAATAACTTGATATCGTCAAGTACATTTGCAAGTTTTCGCAGCTTTTTAAAAATCTTATCCAGTTCAAGCCCGGTTCCACAGCCCAGGTCAAGAATTGCTCCGGTCCCGGGGACAAGTCCGGCCATCTTTACATATCCTTCTTTGCATCCGTCAACATCATTAAGCATATGCTCGTCATAAATGTCAACCCGGGCGGTAAAAAAATCACACATCTTCTCAAGTGGAGTCCGTTTCACTGCATCATCTTTTATATCACTCAATTTTCATACCTGCCTTTACTTAAATATAAAACTACCAGGGCTTTTTGTTAATCTAGTGCCATATTATCAACCATGCTGAGGACTGGACACCATTTTAGGGGAAGTCCCCCTTAATGTGTGTACTTTGATTTCAGCTTGGCCAGGGGTGTTTCACTGTCTCTTTACCATTCCTTTTTCCATTTTTCCCGGTGACATATTGTTTCAAATCCGATCGCGGTATAAAATTCGGGCACACCACCGAAGCAATATGTTGCGCCAAGCGCTTTTGTTTTCTTCATCCCTTCGGTAATAGCAATTGTGGCAAGCCCTTTCCCCCGGTGTTCCGGAACAGTTGCAAGAGGCTCGAGATAAGCATATTTGTTCCTTTCATCGAACCACATACCGGCATAACATGCATAATCCCCATTCGGTGCCTTTATTACGGTTGTAAGATCCTTTCTGAAATTAGGGCCGCTTTGCATAAGTATCCTGCCGTCAATATCATCATCGGGATTGTCACCGTGATTGAATCCCTTCCATAGGCAATGGTTTATTTTCCTATAGTCATTTTCATCTTCAAGAGTAATTATTGAATACCCGCCGGGAAGCTTTGCATCTTTAAACGGCTTGTCATACGGGAATATCCGGACCGGCTCGGTATATACCTTATTGTATCCGTTCCGCTCCAGCAATTCGATTTTGTCCTTTTCCTTATCGGTTACCCATACTGAAAGGGTATGCATGTTGTTATTAACAACCGACAGTTCTTTTTCGGCATATGCAAGCATTTCAGGCAACAGAAAAGCATGGTCCCGGTCGGTTGCGAGAAAGCATTCGCCAATATCCATCTCATAACATGCTATACCAGCAAGCTTTCCGCCATCCTCCCAAAGTCCGAAGCGATGTGCCAGCTTGTGGCTGAAAAACGGATGGGTATGGGCATACTCGAAAAATTGCGGCAAAAGGTAACTGTTCAACGTAACAGGATTGTAAATGTCGGTAAGAAAGTTGTGAACCAGAGTAAAATCAGCAAGAAGCCTGTACCTTCTGCAATAAATGTTCTGTTTCATAAAATCCCTCCATTCCCGATGAATTAAAGTAATTTTCCAATTTATAATACGACTTCAATTTCCCGGCCAATGACATACGGAAAACTCCCACAGCGAATATGTCCTGCCGGAATCCAAATAAAAAAACTCCGTTCCGACGACCGTTTCATCGCCGAAAACGGAGTTGCTCTCAGCATAATCAACCTAAAGGTTTATTTGGATATAGTTACAGCGCAACAATGATAAGCCAGTCCAGTAAAGTTAAGTAACCCCAATTTCCGACAACAAAACAAAGCCTGATGACAATCAGACCATTGGATTTAGTTATCAGTTAGCTTGAGATTACTTAAATCATCGCCGCGCCTCTTTCAAAATTATTATTGCTTGATGGAATACCCTTCACCGCCTGGCTTTATAACTTTATGCAAGCGGTTCCATGCACCCTTTATCCGGTATATTAAAATAATAGCATGGGCATCGGACACGTACAATTTATTTTTTGGTTATAAAAAAAGACGGTGGATTTTCTCACCGTCTTTTTGAGAGTAAATGATTCATTTATAAGGGAGGGAATAATGAGGCGAAAAGCCATATGGCCTGAATTAATCAATAACAACTATCCTGTTTTCGGAGCTTGTCCGTTTGACATCAATTAATCTCTGGTTTTCCGAACCCCTGAATTTCAGGAGAAGATTTCTTTTATCCATTTCAAACCTGCCGTCCACGAGTATATCGGTTTCATTGAGCAAAGTTTCCCAGCCCCTGTGCCTTGATGAATTCTCCACGATATACTCGTAAGTATAACCGGTGTATGTCATTATATCCAGGTTAAGTTTTTTTGCTTCACGGGCAAGAACTGTAAAAGCTTCGGCCTGCTCAAAAGGATCACCCCCGCTGAACGTTATGCCGTCCAGCAGAGGATTTCTTTTTGCCAGTTCCAGTATTGAATCAACCGATACCAGTTTTCCCCCCTCGAAAGAATGGGTTTCGGGATTATGGCAGCCGGGGCACCTGTGCTTGCATCCCTGCGCAAAGACAACCATTCGTATTCCCGGCCCGTCCACAATCGATTCATTTATAATTCCTGCAATTCTTATGTAAGTCTCCATTTAAACCACCTGAAGATTTTATCTTTTGAATGACATATGCTTTATCCTGTCATGTTCTTCGGCCCTTTTCGCATCATTGAACCGTTCCAGCGTTCCTACAAGATATCCTGTGATGCGCCGTATCCTTTCAAACTTTACATCGCCTTCTTCTCTTCCGCAGAAAGGGCATGTATTGGCGATAATCCCTGTAAAACCGCATACGGGATCCCTGTCTACAGGGTGGTTTATGGAACCGTAACCGATACCGGCTTCTTTCATGGCTCTGATTATTTTCTCAAAAGCCTTCAGGTTTTGAGTAGGATCTCCATCCACCTCAACATATGTGATATGCCCGGCATTGGTCAATTCGTGATACGGGGCTTCAATCCTGATTTTGTCAAAAGCGCTGATTTCATAGTAAACAGGAACATGAAAGCTGTTCGTGTAATAATCCCTGTCGGTGACACCTTCAATGGAACCGAACAATTCCCTGTCCATTTTGACAAATCTGCCTGCCAGGCCTTCTGCCGGTGTTGCAATAAGGGTAAAGTTCATTTTGTATTTTTTGCTTGCCTCGTCCATGCGTTTTCTCATATGCGCTACTATTTTCAGGCCAAGCTCCTGTGCTTCTTCAGATTCGCCATGATGCCCGCCTGTAAGAGCTTTTAAACATTCCGCCAGTCCTATAAATCCTGCTGTAAGGGTTCCGTGCTTCAGAACCTCCCTTACTTCGTCATCCCATCCAAGCTTGTCGGAATCTATCCATACTCCCTGTCCCATCAGGAACGGAAAGTTTTTAACCTTCTTTCGGGCTTGTATCTCAAACCTTTCCAGGAGCTGATCAATTACCAGGTCTATCTTTTTATCCAGCTCACAGAAAAACAAACCGATGTCCTTATTGCTCCTTAACGCCAATCTCGGCAAATTTATCGTTGTAAAGCTCAGATTTCCCCTTCCGAAAATAATTTCCCTGGACGGATCGTGCACATTGCCTATTACTCTTGTTCTGCAGCCCATGTAAGCTATTTCTGTTTCAGGACGCCCGGGCTTGTAGTACTTAAGGTTAAACGGGGCATCCAGGAAAGAGAAATTCGGGAAAAGTCTTTTAGCGCTTACCCTGCATGCCAGCTTGAACATGTCATAGTTCGGATCTCCGGGGTTATAATTCACTCCTTCCTTGACCTTGAAAATATGAACCGGAAATATGGGCGTTTCTCCATTGCCCAGACCCGCCTCGGTCGCGAGAAGGATGTTTTTGATAACCATCCTGCCCTCGGGCGAGGTATCGGTACCATAGTTTATTGAACTGAACGGTACCTGTGCTCCTGCCCTGCTGTGCATAGTATTAAGGTTATGTACGAAAGCCTCCATGGCCTGGTATGTATTCCTGTCGGTTTCCGCATACGCCTTTTCTGCTGCGAAGGACTGTGCCTTACCGATAACGGCTGCATCCGGTACATACTCCATAAGCAGTTTTTTCTCAAGTTCCGCATATTCTTCATTTACAGCCAGCGTAGGATAAACATCATGCTCATCTTTAATTTTTTTTGATATGTCATTAACCAGTGTTGCCGCATCCTCAATACCAGCCAGCAATTCCAACGCTTTGGCAAGATTCTGCCTGTAAAGCCTGGAATATGTTTTGGCAACTCCATGGGCCATTCCATAGTCGAAGTTTGGTATGCTTTGCCCTCCGTGCTGATCATTCTGGTTTGACTGGATAGCTATGCATGCAAGGGCGGAGTAGCTGTGTATATCGTTCGGCTCCCTCAGATGCCCGTGCCCCGTGCTGAATCCCCCATTAAACAGCTTGACTATATCAATCTGGCAGCATGTGGTGGTCAGCGTAAGGAAATCCAAATCATGTATGTGTATATCCCCTTCCTTATGGGCTTTAGCATGTTCGGGCTTCAATATGAACATTTCACAAAACTGCTTGGCACCTTCGGAACCATACTTAAGCATGGTTCCCATGGCCGTATCACCGTCAATGTTGGCATTTTCACGCTTCAAATCATTGTCCTTGGATTCTTTGAAAGTAAGCTCTTCATATATCTTCATCAGCCGGGTATTCATTTCCCTGATGCGTGTTCTCTCGGCCCGGTACAGTATGTACTCCTTGGCAGTTTTGGCATGTCCCTCTTCAATTAAAACTCTTTCAACAATATCCTGGATTTCCTCAACCCCCGGAACTTTTCTGCGCGGGTCTTTATGCAACTCCTCAACTACTTTTTCCGCAAGGGTCAAAGCCATTGTATAGTTTTCCTCTCCTGCAGCTCTGGTTGCCTTGAATATGGCATTGGTTATTTTCTCAATGTTAAAAGGTACTTCTCTTCCGTCCCTTTTCCTTATCTTTGTGATCATTTGTTTTCACCCTCTTTAAACTGAGTATTTGAAGAAATTGCCCATCAATTTCCACACGCCGCTTTAGCTGGATGGGGATATTTAACCCTTCATTGGAACAGATGCACGGCACCGTCAAACAAAAGTTCTTCAGGCCACGTGTTTAAGCTTTTTTTATTCATATGTGGCAAGATAAAACCTCCCGGCTGGCGCCAAGAGGTAATCGTATATAGAGAATAAGTGGATTATTCATACAGCATCCGACACCCCTCTATCACCCGTAGAGTTTATGGTGCAACATTACAGGCAGGTCTTCTGACTCAGGATCAACGGCATTCAATCCCTTCCCGGATTTTTCCAGTGGATATCCCATTAAATGCCTCACCATCACAGTGGCGGGACCGTGCAGGACTTCCACCTGCTTCCCTTTTAAACCTTAGCAAACAGTACCTGTAATAACAATATGTAGTTATTTCATATAATAACATATACAATATATTGTGTCAATAAGACTATCGACCTATTTACCGGTAAACTTGATATAAAATTTGCAGCCTGAGAATTCCAGTTACCTGGAAATGACCGAACCTTGGACATGCCATGAAGCAGCGGAAAAACAGTTTAACATTTTCAGCACAACTTTTCAAGCAGAACCAGGAATTCAGCATCTGACAATAACAGGAAACATGCAGCGATCATATAAATAGGGTGATTGACTTTAATGCAGCAATAATCTCTTGAAAATTGGGAGATTTATGTTAACTTATAATAGGGGCATTATGTAAACTATGACATGCCCGTTAATAATGTAACTGACAAAACAATCAAACAGCATGGTGATGATACTTTGATTACAAATAACCGGCTTCCCGGGCTTCGCTGCTATATTACCCTGGCTGTTATCCTGACATTGCTTGCGGGATGTGGTCCTTCCGGGAAAGCTGTAAATAAACCGGAAAATATTACAAATGTCAGTTATGACTCAATACCAAGCGACACCGTACCCGTTGCACCAGTTAAACAGGAATTTTCCCCTGGAAAGGGTGTAACCGGTTTAAACAGGAGATAGTTAATTTTCGCAATCCAGATATACACGTTTTAAACGGAGCTCGCCAAGTCTGCTCAGAAATTCGTTTGTAATTGTGCCTGCATTGAATGCCGCCTGTTCTGCTGTAATTTCTTCCGTACCGTCCTTTCCAATTAAAGTTACAACATCGCCCCTTTTTACGCCTGGTATATCAGAAATATCCACCATAAGCTGATCCATGCATATTTTGCCGATGATTGGGGCACGGCGGCCGTTAATCAAAACATAACCTTTCGCGGAAAGACTGCGAGAAAAGCCATCTGCATATCCAATGGAAACAACGGCGATTTTTCTTTCACAGGGCATCGTGTAATCCCTGCCGTATCCAATGTTCTCCCCGGCTTCAACGGTTCTGGTCAGCGCAACTTTGGATTTCAAAGCCAGAACGGGTTTTAAGTCCGGCTTAAGTTTCGTACTTTGCCCGTATTTGCTTAAGACACCATATAGCGCAATCCCTATCCTTGCATAGTCGCATTGCAGTTCAGGATGGTTTAAAACCCCAAAACTGCTTTGAATGTGTACCGGCGGAATTCTTATATCCATTTCGGCAAGCTTGTCCAGGAGTTCATAAAAGTTGTCTGTCTGGCGTTTTGTAAACTCTGTATCCTGCTCTTTCAGGCTGTCCGATGCGCAAAGGTGCGTATAAATGCCTTCAACCTTCAGATTCTTTAAATTAAAGACAGAAGCAATTTCAAACACATGCCCGCAGTCTTCTCCAAGCCTGTTCATTCCCGTATTCACTTTTATATGTACCCGTATGGGCTTTCCAAAGCTGTTCAACTCTTTCGCATGCTCAGCATCTGCAACGGTTTGTGATAAACTATAGCCGAACAGCTCACCTGCCCTTTCGGCGGGAGTGTAACCCAAAACAAGAATTTCACCCTTAACCCTGTTTTTGCGCAAAATAATACCTTCATCAACCGTTGCAACTGCAAAAGAACTTATTCCGCAGCGGTTAAGGCAAACCGCCACCGGGGCCAAACCATGCCCGTATGCATTGCCTTTAACCACCGCCATGATTTTGCATTTACCGGGAAGAGCTTCCCCCAGTATTTTTACATTATGCCGCAGATTCGCCAGGTTAATCTCCGCCCATGCCCTGTCGGTACCACTGTCAAAGGTATCTTTTGGCTTATGCGCCGTATTCAAAAGCATGGCCAATATAACCGAGGAAGCAGAAGAAACAACTGTTACAGAAACAAAATGAATGAAACAGTTATCTACAAGCAGTTCCTTAAGTCCTGCCGCTCTCGCAAAGCCACGGACTGCGATAATCACCGCCGGATGCAAAAGGTAAATGTAAAGGGAGATGTCTCTCAAATACTTAAGCCTTCTCCCTTTCCATTCAAGCAGGATCCGGAAAAGGAAATACATGCAGGGTAAGAGCATAAAGTACATGCTGTCATGCTTCTGCAGATTAAACCTATGCAATAACAAGCCTTCGGAAATCATCAGTATAATGGATATTGCAAGTCCTGCAGCCCAAGCTTTCGCATTAACTCTTTTTTTATCCTGTACCAGCAAAGCCCCGAGCAAAAAGAAAACAGGCGCAAAAAACAGGCCGTTCCGTGTATGGTCAAACATCCGGAAGAAGCCTTTATAAACGGCTTCCAAAAACCAAATGCTGCTTGTTATACCATAATAGCTGTCGCCCAGCAAACCCGCCAAATATAACAGCAAACCTGCAGCAAATGCCTGTTTAACATTCAGTTTTCTTAACAGCAGCCACGCTATGAGAGCACCTGATATGGATGCAGGCAGGTACCACAGATGATAGAACGTACCGTCAAATATAATGTCCTTCAGAAGATTCGGTAAATACGCCCATTCTTTTACCGTACCTGCATATACATTCACCGGCAGATAAATCAGGGTTGTCAATCCGTATATGATTGCAGTTTTCTTTATAAAATTCAATATCTTGCTGAATTGCAGGCGGCCGTTTTCCTCCCCGGAAAACAGGAAAAAACCTGATGCTGTAAAAAAAAACGGAACTGCGACACGGGCTGTTATTCTTGTCAGTATGAAGTCGTAAGTTTCGGAGCACCCTTTCAAAGGGGAAGTATGGATAGCAACCACAAGGATGGCTGCGACAATTCTGAAAAAGTCAACTCCGGTATAACTGTTATTATTCGCGGTTGTCATAATCGTTCCCTCCATAATGTCAGCACAACCCCGTCTTCATTGTTGCCCGACACCTGGCAGGGAACATTTTCGGGGATTTCTACAAAAACATCCTGCGCCTTGACGGGAACGTGGAAAATTTCAAAATCATATCCATGGCTGGCATAATGCAGGTGATTTCTTTTATACAGGAACCGTTTCAGGTACAGGGTGTATTCTTCAAGTGTTAAATCCTTTACTTTCATGATTTCGGAATGCGGATACCCAACATACCTGAAATGCCATGGTTCATGGGCAATTCCTGTTATCTTTTCCCGGTTGGCCGGATAACGCTCAATGAAGCCGCATTTTACGGCTAACTCGCGAAAGCGTCCGCCTATACCGGTATATGGAAACTCCGGACGAATAAAATCAATTTTCCCCTTGTTTATTGCAAGGTCTATTGCAAGACCGGTCTGATGTTCGCTGCTTCCGGGGATGGCTACGAATTTTTGCGTAAAAACCTCCCCGTTTTCCAACATCGAGTCTGCATAAATCTTCTGCTGTTCCTGCATCGTTCTGTAGCCGCTTACCGGAACAATCCCGTCCCGGCATCCCAAAAAGGCCATAACCTGCAGAAGCATCTTCGCAGCCCGGTGCTCCATCAAAACGTGTCCGGCATATGGTTTAAGCGGCATAAGTTCATTTGTCCGTATATCATGTTTTATTGGATGGGACGGGTTGACAAGAATCAAATGACCTTTGGAAATATCCTGTAAACTGAATCCAAGCCTTTTCATTGTTCCACCGCCAGTCTTATAAGTTCATCTATAACCTGCGGAAAGGTCATTCCAATACCCTTCATCATGGTTGGGTAACGGCTGTGGGATGTGAATCCCGGGATGGTATTGACTTCATTAAAGACAATTTCCTTACCTGGCGTCAGGAAAAGATCCACCCGCGCAAAACCTTTACAGCCAAGAGTCCTGTATATTAAAACTGCGGTTTCCCTGATTCGCTCCTTGGTAGTTTTATCAATACGTGCAGGTATGTGAATGGTTGAAGTTGTAAGCGTATATTTTTCGGTATAATCAAAAAATCCCTGTGTCAGCTCAATTTCGTCCACTTCTCCAACAATCGGAGCATCGTTGCCCAGAATGGCACATCCTACTTCGAACCCTTCAACTGCTTCCTCGACAAGCACTTTCCGGTCATGCAGGAAAGCGATTTCCAATGCATTTATCAGCTCACTCTGCTTGTAAACCTTTGTAATGCCAATGGATGATCCTGAATTGGCAGGCTTTACAAACAACGGATACTTCAAATGGGCTGTCTGTTCAAACAATTCCTTGTCGGGTATTGAAGGAAACACAACCATGGACCTTGGCACGCTTACTCCCGCCAGGCTCACCAGCCTATGTGCCACATCCTTGTCCATGCATAAAGCCGAGCTCAGCATTCCGCATCCGACAAAAGGAATACCTGCCATCTCCAGCAAGCCTTGCACCGTACCGTCCTCTCCGTTTTTTCCATGCAATACCGGGAAAACCACGTCAACATGAATTTCTGTCACATTGTTACCACTAAACGCTAGAATGCCTTGAGTGGCGCGATCGGGCGAAATAACAGCCCGGACGCAGGATGTATGCTTATGCCATGTATCGTCGCGGATACAATCGACACCGCCGCCGTATTTCAGCCATTCTCCATGACGGGTAATGCCGATTAAAACAACATTGTATTTTTCCAGGTCAAGGTTTTCTATAACAGAGGCGGCGGATTGCAAAGAAACATCGTATTCAGTGGAATGGCCTCCGAATAAAACAGCAACTGTCCTTTTCATAAAATCACCCTCGTCCTAACTGATTTATCTTAAGATTTCGAAAAGCGAAAATCCTTGTTGCAGCCATCATGCTTTTCTTCCCGTCACTCTGCGTGAAAGAAAAGCATGATACCGAACCCTTGAGAAGAAGCAGAAAGAATTATATCAGGGGGGGAAATAAAAAACCTGCTTCTGTACTTCATCCTAACAAAAGCAGGCATGTCATTTTTGATTATTGACTTATCAAATTCTTAAGAAAACCTTATGATGAGCTTATTTTTTTATAGAATTATCATTGGTTGGATTTTGAAGCGGAAGTGTAACGGTAAACGTGGTTTTTCCACCATTGCTTTCGGCTTTGATCGTACCACCGTGTGCATTTACTATTTCTTTTGCAATTGCAAGGCCTAGTCCTGCTCCTCCTGTTTGCGTGGAACGTGCGGTATCAATGCGGAAAAACCGTTCAAAAATTGCTTCCAGCTTTTCGGGGGGAATGGGATCGCCATAATTTGCAAACTCGATTACCGTATTTTTACCTTGTTCATAAGCAGTTATGTCAATCACGCTTCCTTCATAACTGTAAGCTATGGCATTTTTCAGGATATTGTTGAAAACACGGGAGAGCTTGTCTGCATCCCCCCAGGCAGCCAGGTTTTCAGGAGCATGGACAACAGCCTTTTTATTTTGAGGTGCCAGCATCGGATAAAACTCATCGGCCATTTGCTGCAGCATAAAGGTCAGGTTTATTTTTCCCCTGTCAAGTACAATGGAACTTAAACTGAAACGGGTGATTTCGAACAGTTCATCAATGAGATGCTCCAGGCGAAATGCCTTTTCAAGTGTAATTCCGGTGTATTTTTTGCGTTGTTCCAAAGGCATGTCGGGTGCTTCATTCAAAAGGCTCAGGTATCCAATCACCGACGAAAGCGGCGTCCTTATATCATGTGCAAGGTTTACCACCAAATCATTCTTGCGTTGTTCTGCTTCTCTTGCATCCCGCGCATTTTGCAATGCCATCCTTTTTATTTGATTCATCCTGTCTTCAATATCCCTGAGTTCTTCGGGCAGCCTGATGTCTTCATCGTCGGGTTTTACCAGGCTCATGCTTGCATCAGCAATATCCTCGATAAAACCGACCGTCTTTCTCCAATAAATGTATATAATCAGCAAAACAATGAAAAACCAGGCACCTGGTATAATAATGCTTTCATAACGCATCAGTGCTTTTAAAACATAGTATATAACAGACGGCTGCAATTTAATCCTGTATCCAATATTGTATGCGAGAATAACCATGATAACGTACATAACAGATACTATAAATACCGTTATTGCACAGCGGAAGAATATTCTCCCGGCCAGTTTCGATCCAAACTTTTTATCATTCAATTTTATAACCAACCCCCCATACGGTTTTAATATATTTAGGGTTCTCTGCGCAGTCGTTCATCTTTTCCCTCAAGTGCCTGATATGAACCATCACAGTGTTGTTGCTGCCGGTATAATACTTTTCTCCCCATACCTGCCGGAACAACTCTTCCGAACTTACAACCCTTCCCCGGTTTGAAGCCAGGACCCACAGAATGGAAAACTCGGTTGGTGTAAGCGGCAGAGAATTCTCATTCAGAATGCATTCGTGCCTGTCCTTGTCCAGAACCAATCCTGAGAACGCGATAACATTCTCTTCATGGACAGGGTTTGCTCCGTTATATTTCTTATATCTCCTCAGCTGGGCCTTGACACGGGCAACCAACTCAAGAGGCCGGAACGGTTTTGTTATATAATCATCGGCGCCTAATGTCAGCCCGGTTATCTTGTCAATCTCTTCATCTTTTGCGGTCAGCATGATTATCGGGAAATTGTTCTTTTCCCTGATCTGCCGGCAGATTGAAAAACCGTTTATGTCGGGAAGCATTACATCAAGTATCGCCAAATCTACAGCTTCATTCTCAACGCATTTCAAAGCCTCATGCCCGTTATAGAATTTAAAAACATTATAGTTTTCATTCTTTAAATACACTTCGATCAAATCGGCTATGGGCTGTTCATCATCCACTACCAGTATGTTTTCTGCCATTGCCAGTTCAACCCCTTTTCCAAAAATCAGACCGGTCATCTTACAAATAAACAGGCTGCCGCCGGGTAGAGGCGGGCAATTTTTGTATCGTTTTTAATTATACCAGATATTTAAAATTTTCCCCCTAAAACTTGCATATTTTAATTAGAATTTTGGTGACAGGCTCTTATCCGGAAACAGCACTGCAGGAAATTTTTAACACCGTATAAATGTAATATTAGAATTTTCTTCCATTTTATCTTGACTATAAGATTAATTTGTGTAATATATATTATTGGCGTTTAAAATTGTTAGCTTTTGATAAGCGTTTTAATATTCCTTTTGTTTTTGGTATTAATATTTGTAGCGTGTTTGCGTTATGGGTATTGTATCCGGGTATAAAAAGGAATCTTAAAGCGCTTTTCTGCTGATGGAGCATTACATTTTTGATTACATCCGGCATGAATTACCGGTGAAAGAAAATCTCAGAATATAAAAATTTGATTATGAAAGGGGAAGGTTATATGAGTAATCTGATTGTTGCTGCAAACAGGCAGGAAAGTGGAAGAAAGACAAGAAAACAGGGGTACATTCCAGGTGTTATTTACGGGCCGGGGGTTGAACATAACCTGGACGTACAATTTGACAGGAAGATAATCCACAGGTTTCTGAAAAACCATTCAACGGGCTCAAAAGCTAAAGTTAAAGCCAACGACAGGGAACTGCTTTGTGTAATAAAGGACATTCAGTACGGATTGGTTAACAAGGATCCAATACATATTGATTTTTATGCTTCTTCAGGGGACAGTTCGGTCAAGGTAACAGTGCCGCTGAAATTTACCGGTAAGGAAAAACTTGCTGCAGGCAACCTTGTATTAAACATTCTCCAGGACGGGATGGAAATACAGGGAGCATTAAAGGATTTGCCCGAGGTTGTTGAAATTGATGTCTCAGGTATGACCGACGGGAGTGAAATAACAATGGGCGATATAATACTGCCCGAAGGAGTTAAACTTCTGTCAAGGGAAGATGTGGTCGTAGCCAATGTAATTGAAGCAAAGGCCGGCGTTTCATCAGAATCCGAAGCCGATTCAGAAAGTACGGCCGAGGTTTAGGAATATGTATATTTACCTCTATAGTTAAACACCTGGTCAAGGATGAACAGGAAAAACACATTGACGAATTTCTATACCAATGAATAAATCATTTTGCTTATAAATCAACAGAGCTGACTGTACAGGTATCTGCCATTACAGTCAGCTCCAACTTTTTAAGTAATTCCTGCCTTTCGGTCACTTATGGTTAATTGTTTATCAGGAACCCGCAAACTTCCTTTGCATGTTCGATATTCCTGACAATGTGAAGTCAGATTTCTTAAACTGCATAACAATGCCGGATCACTTCATCTGAAGTTAAATCCGGCATTGGTTATACTTAATTGCCAGGATACATAATCAGGCCGAACCCTGAAGATATGAAGCCTAAAAAATAGGTATAACCGCACCTTCATATGTATCATTAATGAACATTCTTACCTCTTCGCTTCTAAGGGCTTCCACCAATGCTTTTACAGCTTCATTGTTTTCATTTCCTTCTTTTACGACCAGTATATTTGCATAGGTCTGGGCTGCCTCGGATTCCTTGTCTTCAACAGCCAACGCGTCTTTGCTTACATTTAATCCCGCTTCAATAGCATAGTTACCGTTAATTACCGCAATGTCGACATCTTCCAAAGCACGGGCAAGCTGGGCTGCTTCCAGCTCTTTTATGACAAGGTTTTTCGGATTGGACTCGATATCAAGAACGGTGGCTGTAAAACTGACACCTTCCTTCAACTTTATAAGGCCCTGGGCTTCCAGAAGCATCAGTGCTCTTGCTTCGTTGGTGCCATCATTTGGAACAGCTATGACTGCTCCGTCCGGAAGCTGATCAAGGGCTTTTGTTTTTCCGGGATAAATACCAAAGGGCTCATAGTGGATTGCTGCGACCGACACAAGTTTTGTACCGTTTTCTTCATTAAAGTTCTTCAGGTACGGCAGGTGCTGGAAATAGTTCGCATCGAGCTCACCGGTATCCGTAGCAATGTTCGGTAGAACATAGTCATTGTACTCCACTATTTCAAGCGTATATCCCTTTTTGGCCAGTATTTCCCTGGCAACTTCAAGTATTTCGGCATGAGGTGTAACACTTGCCCCTACTTTAATGGTGTTTTTCTCTGTTTTGCCGCAACCTGTCAGTAAAGCGGCAAATATCACTATGGTGGCTATAACGGCTAATGTTTTCTTCATAAAAAATCCTCCTTTTATTTTAATAAAATTATTTAATTATTACCTGATTCTTTTATCCGAATGCCTTGCAATCCTCATCCCTATTTCCTGGAATATCTGTACGATTATTACAAGCAGTATAACCGTAACTGCCATTACATCTCTTTGATACCTGTAATAACCGTAATTAACAGCAATCGTACCCAAACCGCCGCCTCCGACAAATCCGGCCATGGCAGAGTGGCCGAGTATTGTTGTAATAGCTATTGCAGCACCTATTATAAGCGAAGGTTTTGCCTCAGGAATAAGAACCTTGTATATTATTTGAAAGGTTGAGCTTCCCATTGACTGTGCTGCTTCTATAACACCGCTGTCAACTTCCTTCAGTGAGGATTCAACCATCCTTGCAACAAAGGGCGAGGCTGCAACAACAAGGGGGACAATTGTCGCGGTGGAGCCTATCGTGGTTCCCACGATTGCCCTGGTAAGGGGTAATATGAAAACCAATAATATCAGGAACGGAACCGATCTTAAAAAGTTTATGATAAAACCCAATAGCTTATTAACAGCGGGTATCGGGTACACGCCGTTATTATCGGTTACACATAACAGTACACCGAGGGGCAGGCCGAACACATACGCCAATGCCGTGGAAGCAATTGTCATGTATAGTGTTTCAAAAATGCCCTTCCCAAGCAATTCCAACATACCCCGATCAAACATTCCTCTCTTCCTCCTTATAGTAAATTCCTTTATCATCAAGATAAGCAAGTATCCTGTTTACTGATATTTCATCCTCGGGAAGCTGCAGAAGCATTTCACCATAGGCCTTACCCTCAATGCTTTTTGTGTTCGCATATAAAATATTTACCACTGCCCTGCATTCAAGGGTCATATTTGAAATGATGGGTTCAAAGGCTGAATTCCCGTCAAAAATTATACGCAGGCATCGTTTACCGGTCATATGATTTATTTCATGCCCCTTGGGTAAAATCAACTGTTTTGCGGTTTCTGAACGTGGTCTTAGGAATACCTCCCTGACTTCACCGGTTTCAACAATTCTGCCGCCGTTGATTACCGCCACACGATGGCATATCTGTTCAATAACCTCCATTTCATGAGTTATAATCAGGATTGTAACACCCAGGGTGCGGTTAATACTCTGCAGCAGCTCTAAAATGGAGCGGGTTGTGTTTGGATCAAGCGCACTGGTGATTTCATCGCAAAGCAGGACCTTTGGTTTTGTTGCCAGTGCCCTCGCTATCGCCACCCTTTGTTTTTGACCTCCCGACAACTGGGATGGATAAGCATTCAGTTTATCTCCCAGGCCAACAAGCTCCAAAAGTTCCACTGCCCTCTTTCTTGCCTCTTCCTTGGGGACACTGGCTATTTCCATGGGATAGCATACATTTTTCAACGCCGTTCGTTGCTGCAGCAGGTTAAAGCTTTGAAACACCATTCCCATGGATTGCCTTATCTTGAGAAGTTCCCTTGAACTTAATTCACTCATGTACATTCCGTCGAAAATGACTTCACCGCTTGTCGGCTTTTCCAGGAAGTTTATACATCGGACCAGCGTGCTTTTACCGGCACCGCTGAGCCCGATTATTCCAAAGATTTCTCCCTTCCTGATGTCCAGGTTGATATCTTTCAGAACCTCGAGGGTCCCTTCGCCGGTTTCAAATGTTTTGCTTAAATCTCTTAAACTTATCAATCAAGCTCCCCCTTAAACAAAATTAGGAATAAGTATCAGCCGGTAAATAAAAAAGTAGGAAACTTTCTGCTTCCTACTTTTTTGAATGATCATCTATAAAAATCTTATGGGCACTACAACTTTACAGACAGGAGCAGAAAGCAATATGAGAACAGCACAAACCGGACATGCACATACACATGTACATGTTGGATACGCACATAGCAACAGCATTATTGTTCGAAAGTGCCGATATCCCGGTTCTCATAGTGCAACTCCTTCTTTTAAAATATAAACTGATTAGTGAGATAATATAACAGTTTTTCATATATGTCAATAGGGTTTTACTGTTTTTTTCTGTCGGACCACGCAATAAGTTACTATTCAAATGTACCGGTTTGCAATGTCCATCTGCCGTTCCTGCTTCGGGAAAATGCTGCACACAAAACGCATAAGAGAGGTGCCGGCGCTTTCGTTTTCTAACCCCTGGACAGTAACCTTTTTAAGGTTTCGGCATCGTCAAAAAATTGCTCCACACTGTTATCCTTAACAAATTCCAGCATGGCATAGCGGTCTCCCGGCGCCTGCCTGATTACTTTCATATACTCTTCCCACTCATGGAGGCCCGCCTCAAGCGGAAGCCTTTTACCTTCGATCCAATGGAATACATGAATATTTGCAAGGTACGGCAGGACGGATTTTAAACCGTCAATTCGTTCGGCTGCATTCATCTCCTGAGATGGCTGCCAATAAGTTCTTATATTGTCATGGTTAATGCCCTTTAACAGTTTCATGCATGAAGCATTTGTGTCGGTAAGGGTGTTCTTGTGGAACTCAAACGCCACCCTGATATTCTCCCTGCCGGCCGCATCAGTTATTCTGAGCGAATCTGCAACCACTTTTTGCCAGTAATCCTCATCCGCACAGGATGAACCGGCCGTACCCGCCCATACACGTATAACCGGCGCCTTCAATGCTTTGGCAGTATCCAGTACCTGTCCGAAACTGAAACCGTTTTGTTCCCCAACCCTGTAATATGAACCGTATGCAGCCACCTTAAGTCCTGCATCCTCTGTCATTTTCAGCACCCTTTTCGCACATTCGGTATCGCCGTGGGGAACGTGCTTGTCCCCTCCCCATTCAATACCTTCGAGTCCTGCCTTTTTGACAAGTTCTATTATTTCTTCAGGGTTTAAATGCCTGAATGTTACCGAAACAAGGCCTGAACAGATCATAATTGCTCCTTTCTGCAGCCTTCAGCCTGCGGGTAATAAGAATAACCGGCCAGGTTTATTACCTTTCCGGGCTTTGCCCATGTAATACCCATTTCACTAGGCAATTTCCAAAGATTATAGCATTCGGTTAAAGCGCCGGCCAATCCTTCAACGAAGATTACCTCATCACCTGTTGGAAATGTCCCTTTCCTGAGCAGATTTTCAGGAAAGGTTTCTATGTCGGGCATTGATTCCTGCATCCCGTTAATGCACAGGATTTGCGGAAACGCAGCTTCCGGACCGCAGGAAACAGGCTCGCCTGCACCGACCTGGCTGATGAACCTGCAAAGCTTGGTGTAGCTGTCGGCAAACGGAGCATTGTACCGAATAATGGTTCCATCTTTTAAGTGAGCTTCGAGTGAAGTTTCTTCTTTATTTGAGTAATAAACCGTGCCTTCGGTAAACTCATAGCAAAATTCAAGGGAGTTTCGTGTCTCAGCGGCATGTGCATGGGAAGCGAAAAACATCATCTCAACGCCGTCTTCGGTAAAAACCCTTGTTGCTACCGTATCGTAATTTTCAATGTTATTTGCACGGTACAATTCGGCCTGGACAGTAACAGGAGCCGAGCTGCTGTACATGTCTTTGCCGGTTACAAAAAACATGTTGTGCAGGTAATGTGCGGTAGCGTTGTTGGCAATACTGTCAAGCACCCACCTGCCCGAAGGATCCTTCTTTCTCCCGGCCCAGCTTCTGCCGTAATACTTTAAGCTTCTTGGCCAGAGTGCAATTGTTTTTAATCTCCTTGGCTTACCAAAAACGCCTGACAGTATGTCTTTCTTCAACTGCTGAATTTCATCGCTGAATGACCATTGATAGCCAATTGCAAGGGCCTTTCCCCATTTGTTTTTTGCCTCAATCATCTTTTTCGCGTCCTGCACTGTTGCACTGATGGGTTTTTCGCATAAAACATGGCTGCCCATCTCCAGCGCATAACAAACCTGTTCGCAATGAAACTGTATTGGAGAAGCAATAACCGCATATTCCGCGAAGCAATTTGCATAGAAATCCTCAAGGCTTTTATAAACAGGAATATTTCTTTTTCCTACTTCGTCAATGCATGCGCATTTTTCCGGGTAGGGCTCCACGACCCCTGCTATGTTAATCTTGTCCTTATCCTGGTTATCAATAATTCCTTTTACATAAGTATGTCCGAATCCTCCGATTCCGACGATGACTACTGAAACTGAATGTCCCACTGTTTGATTCCCCCAATATTTTCAACTTATTATGCATCAATATGAACCAGATGTCCATTTGATCTTTTCAAAGCATCTACTATTAAAACAGATCTTATTGCCGAATATCCATCAACAAAAAATGGTTTGTTTTCCAGGATACAATCGTAAAATAAGTGAATGATCCTGTTATGAGAAGCGCCCCATTCGGATTTTGCTCCGGTCGGCTGATCACCGTTATAAACTTCTGTTCCATTATCAGTGATAATCTCAAGCTTTTTCTGATCCACAACAAATTTTGCTTTCTCGCAGTTTATTTCAACCTGGGCCAGCTTTCCGCCGGTATAACAGTTGGTAAAATGGCCTACCGCACTGCCGCCGTTAAGAAGGCCGAAATTTGCCATACAACTGTCATCCACTTCATAATCGTCGGTTTCTCTAAGTTTTGCTGCTATTGCCGTAACAGTGCTGATTCCGCCGCATAAATAGTCAAGCAAATCAATTGTATGTATGGCCTGGTTAATGATAACCCCTCCGCCTTCAGTTGCGTACCTGCCACGCCAGCTGGATTCGGTGTAATAGGCGCCGTGCCTGTCCCAGGCAACCTTTGCCATGGCGGATACGATCCTTCCGTATTTACCGCTTTCAAGCTCTTTTTTCGCCATGACAGTCGTTGGGTTCATACGGTTTTGAAAGCATATACCAAGGTATCGATGATTCTTTTCGGCTGCTTCAATCATATTTTTTGCCTCATCAGGATATATTGCCATTGGCTTTTCACAGAATACATGCTTTCCATGCTCCATAGCTTCAATGGCAAGTTCGGGATGTGTATGATGAGGAGTGCAGATATGAACAATATCTACAGCGGGGTCGTCAAGCATTTTTTTATAGTCATTTAAAGGTACACCCCCAAACGTTTTTGAGTACGCTCTCGAAAAGTCGAAAGCCTTAATATGACCCATTTCAAGGGTTCAACTTTTTTGTTTCACCCCCAAAAAATGTCCAAAAACTTATTTGATTTTTCCAGTTAAAATAACCACATTTT